>ENA-OQHY01000231-OQHY01000231.1-human-gut-metagenome-genome-assembly--contig:-NODE-231-length-32416-cov-2.093871_pt1 | contig 32416 bp, 44 predicted proteins | sample MGYA00242570_ERZ504733 | MGnify/ENA primary metagenome ERZ504733 (study PRJEB26092, sample SAMD00036219) | human gut metagenome | host: Homo sapiens | study: EMG produced TPA metagenomics assembly of... | reverse complement strand
CACAGAAATTTCTTCCTGCAGGTTTATCACTTTATCTTCTTTTTAGTCTACCTTTTTTCCACATTCGGTACAGAAAAGGGAATCATCTTCAAGTGGTGCACCACATCCTGTACAGAACTTCGTTCTTGCCGGTTCACTTTTGTACTGCCTGTGTTCTCTGGTTTACTAAGTGTAACCGGAGACACTGTTACGGTTATATTTTGTGGTTGTTCTGCGTTATTTGGTGCTTGTCCAGCTGGTGCCCCACACACAATACAAAATCTGGTATTTTCACCAAGTTCCGCTCCACATGCCTGGCATACTTTTTTTGCAGGATTTTCCCATTGTTTTTGAAGCTGTTCTTCTTTCTGTATTGGCTCTTGATAAGAATCCGATTCTTCCCTTTGCTGTGGTTCATAATTTGGCTGTTCTACAGGCTTTGAACTTCCAAATGAATTACCCATAGCACTACCCATAGCACTACCCATAGCGCTTCCTGTAGAATTTCCGCTTGGACTTCCTGATGTTTCTTCCACATAAGGTGTTCCACAATTTGTACAGAAACGAGCTCCCGGTGCTAAATTTGCCCCACACTTCTTACATGTTTTTCTAACATTCACCGGTTGTGGCTGAATCCTTGGAAGAGGAGTTCCGCAAGACATACAAAAAGCGGCTCCATTCTGAACTTCTGCGCCACATTTTTCACATCTTCGTACGCCTTTGATATCCATAATTTCCTGCTTATACTGTTCTACTTTTAACTGTGATGCCTTTAATGCATTAAGCAGGTTTACAAACGCAGCATCATTTTCCTGACCATGCAACGCTACATAAGTCTGTCCAATTTTAAAATAGATGTCTCTGATTCGTTTTTCTTCTTCTGTTACCATTGAATTTAATCTTGTAGTATCCGACACGCCCTTTACCCGAGACATTACATTCGTAGTTGCGTCGGTTGCTTTTTTTTCCAAATCATCCCAAAATGCCATTGTTAATCACTCCTGTTCGTTTTTTCTTATTACCTATTTTAAAACAAATTCCTTCATCTGTATATTCATTTACTCTATTTTTTATGATTTTCTTTAAAAAAAGACGCACTTGAAATATTTTCTCATACGTCTTTTGCATTTTCTGCTTTTCTAATTCGTTTTCATTTTTTTCTTTGCCGAATTCAACATCATTAAAATAAACGATACACTAATTGTGACTGCTGAAATAATCAGGTATGCACTTGCTGTATACAAAACATAATCTCTCGTTCCATATTCTAATCTGGAATAACTATACATCCCTGCTCCAAAGATTGCAAGCGATAATATGATACTCATAATAGCATTTAAGGCAATACTTTTATTTTTTGCCAGCTCACATAAACTGCTTCCTGTAAGAAATACAATTGCAACCGGAGGAAGCACATAATACACAATTCCAATCTTTGAAGTCTGCATCAACATTAATGCAAAACTTTTATAATGAATCCCTGAAGCAATCCAGCCCCCTGCCAGTACCACATATATAAAACCAATTAATACACCCATTGCCTTTTCTGATTTCTTCATATCATTTGTCCTCCTTTGTTTTTCTGTCTTTATTAAACCATGCTGATAAAATTTCAACATTATAGGCTTAATGATAAATTGAAATCATTCTTTGAAACTCTGAAAACAGATAAAATAGTATGGAATCATGGCACTTCACAGAGAAATTTTGCACTATAAAGCTTTTTTCCTTTACCATCCGATAACTCTAATCTAATTGTAAATGTTCCCAGAGTATCTACTACAATTGCTTCTTCTGCTGTCCCTTCTCTTTTATTGCATATATTTACTCAGTAAATTATCAATAACCGGAATATAAATTGTACTCTGTCCAAATGCTTTGAATCCCAATATTAAAATCAAAATATTTCTCATTAAATCAATCAATTTAACTATGGAATCAAATAAACTATTTACTGAAGAATAATAAAATTCAACACCAAAAGTTCCAACAAAACTACTAATAATTCCTAAGAAATCCGGAAACAAATTTACAAATAATGTAATCATAGAAAAGAGTATCATGACTGAAACGGCTTTTACTGCTGTTCTTCTCAACCATCCATTCTCTTCAAACCAAAGTACATAGAACGTCAAAATTATCGGTATCAAATAACCACTGAATAATCCTGTAAAATAAATTCCTGCACCTAACAATCCTGCTGAAATTCCAATTTTTGTTCTTTGCATAAACTCATCCTCTTTTCTCAATTTTACTTTCGTATGATTTGTTTTTGCTATGAAGTTTTAATAAAATAATCCCATAAATTCTTCAATATTGATATACCACTTACGCCCTACCTTTATAAGTGGAATGGAAACCGTTTCAGATTCTGGTCCATCTTCTGTTGTAACAGTAAGTTTTAAATCTACCGATTTTGCAGCAGATACCTTAACTCCACTGTCACTGCAATCATCTTTTATTTCCTGTAATTCCGCTCCTTTAATATCTTCTGCATCTCCAATTTCATAGTTGAATTCCCAGTCTTCATCTAATAAATCATAGAGCCCACTATCATCAAGTGCTTCCTCAACCATATCAATTACTGTTGATCTGTCCACACCGTAATACTCCATATAGCCCTCTGGTATTACACTGACTACTTTCTCTATATCTCCATCCAGCGCCCCCTGCACATAATTTTCTACTGTTTTTTTATACCCTCTTCTTCCAGTTAAACTAAATACCAAAATCAACACAACAGCTACTACTGCTATAGCCGGTATCAGAATTTTCAATTTTCCTTTTTTCTTTCCCTGAATTGAAACCTGCCCAGGAATTTCATTCTGATAACTATAATCAATATTTTGCTGCCACTGCTGATTTTGATTACCTCCTGCTCTTCCTTCTAACTTTGCTCCACAATTCTGGCAAAAACATTGCACGGTCATCATTCTGTGTTCCGCAATTTCCACAATACATCCTCTTTTCCTCCTTCTTTGTTTTATTTTTCCACTTTATTGCTTTAATTGTACCTTTTTTTAGTATATTTTTACAATATGTGTCAGATTTCGTCGGCAGTTTTTATTCGTTTTTAGACGCAAAAATTTTGCAATTTAAAAACTGCCCTGTCAAATTTTGCTCCTTTATATTGCCCTAAAAGCCTCTATATCCGAACGATTTTCTCCCTTGCTTTCAATTACAAAAATTACATCTTCAAATGCTCTCTCATACCTTTTTTCCGAAAGAACACCTTTAAATGCTCTTGCAACTGTACTGGCAGGGTTATGAAAATCTCCACATCCAAACGCCCCTATAATAAACGTCTCGACGCCATTTTCGATTGCAACTTCAAAAATATTTCTGATTCTTCTTTTTAACAAATATTCTAAATCTCCATCTGGAAGAATATATCCCAAGCCACTGAAGAAAGGTGCCGAACAGGTTAATACATCAACAAAATAAGGTGTTTCTCTATATTCTTCCGTAGCCATTCCCCAAGATGGTCGATATCCAACATAATCTTTCATAACCATTACGGCGGGCGAATATAGTACCCGATCTGTGCTTAAAACATACTATTGAACTGATTTTTTCAAATATCTCTTTATTTAAAATATAATACTCACTCGTATTTTCTGATATCAGCGCCTCATACAAATTACTTACACGACAAATTTTCTCTTCTTCTGTATCTGATCCCTTAAATATCTGACCATTCGGTTCAATTGGATTTCCAGAGTTCAGTACTGCAACGTGTTTACCTTCTTCTGCATAGGCTTTTGCCACTATTAACATCATACTTTCTTCGCAGCTTACTCTTCCAGCTTTCATTGATTCATATTTACTCACAAAATTTTCCTGATACAATTTTGTATGTTCAACCATTCTCAAAGTATGGCTCTGCAAATCTTTATTCCGTTCCATGTAATGCATCATTTCAGAAAATTCCATTCTTCTCTTTTGCTCCAGCAATTTGTCTCTTAATTCAGCATAACTTTCTATCATCAGTTTTCTACTTATAATATCTGTTCCTAATAAAGTATACATTTTATTCACGTCTATATAATGTCTGCTAACCTGAAAAACATAGGAACACAATACCCCTGCAAACCCACCATCTGTTTCAATCAATACCGGACTATCAAACAACACTCCAACTTTTTTCCCTGCATTATCAACATTTAACCCCAGTACTCTTGTTGTATAAGGATTATCAGCATAGATTAACGCTTGTACAAATTCATCGTCAGCAGATAATATTCTAAACTCAAATCCATCATATCTATGTACCGGTGAATCCATAATTACTTTTTCATTTATTTTTCTCTTACATAATAACCATCACTTTCAGCACTAATTTCTAAAACAACTACATATAATTCATCCATGTTTTTTCTCCTATTCTGATAATAAGAACGGAGCTCTGCAAATTTACAAAACTCCGTTACTGCAATAATCTTTTTCTCTTTAATCAAACTCTATATATCATACTCTCTAAAATCCCCTGTACTCTCTTAGGATCATCTACAATTATTCTTCTCGTTCCTGAATTTCCATGAATAAATACAAAAATTCCAAATAATGTCCTGACACTTGTGATGTCTGATATCTGATAATTTTGCCTTAACCCCATACAACTGGCTGTGATACCAACGCTGTCAATCTTAGTCCAGGAAATGCAATACAATACAAGTACAATCAATTCTCCAATTGCCCCTATCAATAAAAAATGTTCCCATTATTGAATAGTTACTTGACAATGAATTCCCTGTCTGTAAAGCATAAGACCACGCCCGTATTGAATACTTTGCTTCATCAGCCGCATGAAAGAAAAATAACGCTATAATAGCAAACAGAACAACCGAAACGATTTTAGAGACCATTGCTGTTTTTCCGATTCCTTTTGATTCATATACCATACTTTGATATCCTGTACTTTGACCACCTGGTCCAAATCCAACATATTGCTGCTGATTCTGATTTCCTCCTCCATTTAGTTTTGCTCCACAACTCTGGCAAAACATTGCACGGTCATCATTCTGTATTCCACAATTTCCACAATACATCTTCTTTTCCTCCTCTTTCATTTTTCGATTTCATTGTTTTAATTTTACCTTTTCTCACTATGTTCTTACAATATGTGTCCATTTTCGTCGGCAGTAATTATTTGTTTTCAGACGCAAAAATTTTATAATAAGAAAAGAACAACTTGTCTTCTTTTCTCTGATTTAATTAAACCACATTCTATCAATTTCATTTTCCTTTATTTATCCACTTTTTGAAACTGCTTTCTGTATAAATTGAAACTCTTAATCAGTTTTGTATTATCTTTAAAAAAAGCGAAGTTCTGTAAATCTACAAAACTCCGCTCTATATTCAATAAAATACCTTTATTTTTTACTGACCACTACCTTTTTTTCCATTAAATTTTTTATATTCTGCATTTATCCAATCTTGTCCTTTTGCGTTATTATTTCCTGTATGTCCCCCTATCCAGGAGTATCCTTGTCCATCCTGCTGTGTAACCTGAATTCTCATGCCTGCTGCGGTAGGCGTAAATTTTACTGTAAACATTGCTGCTGAACGACCGCCTTGTAAGGTATATTCATATTTTCCATTTTGCCATTCAAACAGGAAATCTTCACAGGAAGAACTTCTCCATAGCTATGCCAGAATCCTAAGTAAGAATATTCTCCCCGATTATGAGATATGGAAACTTCTGATAAATATTCTCCATTTGAATAAGTATAGCATTCTTGTCCTGTCCAACGCCCCGAGTCATCTACATAATAACCATTCACCCAAATATTTGTTTTTAATGAGCCATCATTTGCACCACCAAAATAATAATCATATCCATCAATCTTTTGCCAACCGGTATCCATATATCCGCTGGAATTGAAATGATACTGTTTTCCGTAAATGGTTTTCCACTGATTTCTTGGATAACTATAATCATTTTCCTGCCACCAGTAGCCATTTTTGTTCTGCTTCCACCCTGCCGCTTGAACAGTTGCAGGAACTACAGAAAATGCAATTGTTCCAGTTAAAATTGCAATTGCAATTTTCTTGATAAGCTTTTTCATTGTTCCGGATTCTCTTTTTTTCTTCATACCCTATCTTTTCCTTTCTCTTTTTATTTTGCCAAAAAAAACCTGCGAAGACTCCTCTCCACAGGTTCATCCGAACTTCTTATTTACTGTATTTTCTTCTCATTGCAGTCAGCACTACAACTACTGTTCCAAGTATTCCCACTGCCAGTGCCGGAAACATATATCCTACGAACATTGCAACTCCCAATGAATCAAAGTCTCTGCTTGATAAATTCATGAATCCAATAATTGCCAAAACCCATCCTAATACTGTAACAATTAAAGCATTTATCATTGTATGCTTTTCTTTCATAAGGAAATAAATTTGACTTCCGATAATTGCCAGAACTACTAATAATGGAATAAAGTAGATAATTATCTTTGCGTCTGTAACAGGCTCTCTAAGTCTCGTGAATAAAAAGATGCTTAAAATAACCCAGATAACTGCTGCAATTGCATATACTGCCTTCATCATGTTATCTAATATCTTGCTTAACTTTTCATTCTCCTGGATATCCTGTTTTGTGTATTTCACAATAAAAATCAAAATTCCTACGATTCCAGTTATAACGCCCTGAAAGAAAGAACCCATGAACACTTCAATGCTTGCTCTACTGGCATCCTGACTCACTGACACGGCAAATTCAACAACTATAAAAATCCAAGGCAATACCGCAAGTACTACAGCATCTCTGGTTTTGTAATTATCTTTTGATAAATGTATAATTCCTACTACAATTACAATCAGCATTACAACCGTTGGAAGAAAATAAATTACTTTGCCAACTGAACCCAAATTACTGCCTACCAAAAAGAATAGCAAACTGACTGCAACCCATATAATTGCCAAAAGTATGTAAACAATCTTAATTATATTATTTGATGCTTTTCCTGTTTTTCTCATTTAAATAAAACAACTCCTTTTCTTTTTGAAATCAAATTGACTACACTATGACTTTTATAGAGTTATTTTGCTCCCCCTAAAATTGATTTGTCTTTTCATAACGCTTCTCCTTTTTCGCATTTTTTCTGATATATTGCTATAATTTTAGCTTTTTTTGTGCATTTTCACAATGCGCGTCATGTTTTGTAGTCAATCTTTGTCGCATTTCTTTTTGTTTCTGTCTTTATTAAAACATTTTCTTTGAGTTTCAGTATCTTCATATTTTTCAAATTTTGAAATGATTTTTTGAAATTTTAAATATAAAACAGCATGCAAAGACTTTTTTCTCCACAATACGTATCAATTGGAGATATCAGATTTTATTCAAGTTCTTTAAAATTTTCATATGAAATAGGTGTATCTTGTAACCTATCTTTATAATGAAGGATATCGCTGTCGTCTGCCCTCCCGGAACATACAGAAAAGCATCGTTTGCTCCCCATACAATAGAGCCTCCCTCCTCCAGATCACCTATTCTATATACCGTTGTACTATCGTCTTCCAAGTACGACAATGCCATTTGGGTTTTTTGCTTAAAAGTAAATAGTTCTTCAACTGTACTGCCGTCTGGTACTTGAACTACAACACACTGATCAGAATCACTTTCTACTTTCTCTGCTGAATCTCCACACCCTAACAGCATAACACTACTAAGCATTAGTACAGCCAAAAAGCATTTTACTTTTTTCATATTCCATTCATCTCCTTTTCATATTGTATTTACTGTATTTACAGTTCATTTTATTTTTCTGTTTTCTTCTTAATCACTGCCAGTACAAGAGCCACAAGCCCTGCTACAATTGCAACTAAATCTTTTACAAAATACATCAGACTCACAGAGCTTATGATGCTGACATGATATGCTCCATTGCTATCCACAATACCTGGTGCAAGCACAAATGCAGAGATACACATTACAAATGGCAAAATTAAAAATAATACCGAATCAAGAACTTTATATTTTCCTTTCACCAAACGATAAATTTCCAGACCTGCAATAATTAACATCAATACTGCCGGAACAAAATATAAAATTTCTGCTACAGGTGAAAAACCACCTTTTATCTTCAGATATTGTGATACAATCGAAATAATCCATTCAACAGCAACAGCTGCATAAATAATTGAAATTACAATACTTAACGCTTTATTTGATTTTTTCATTTAAACCAACTCCCCTTCTGCTATTTTTATATTGACTCAAGTTCTTTTTATGGTTTCTTCATAATCTGAAACCATCATTTAATATATTCCTGTACTGAAATGTATCCATCTTTATCTGTATCTGCTTTCTGAAATTTTTCTTCCTTTCCATCATACGTTACAAATACTTCTACTGCTCCCTCTGCTCCATCTTCAACAACCGGACGTTCTGTAACAAATAAATTCGGATTTTCTTCCCATTGTTCTCCTAATGCTAAAAATCTGCAAAGCTCCACTATATCTGATGTCGTTCCATCCTCATTAATTTCAACCCCTGAGTATTCGTTTTGAAAATCATTTTCCCAGAAATCTTTAAATACTTTCTTAAAATCGTCTGACATTTTATAAGTTGTATTAAAAGACATTGTTTCAAAATTGATTGCTGAATCATGCTCTCTATTGCAGGCTTTTAAAATTTCAGACCAGCCTTCGCCTGTTCCCGTATCATCATTTTCCACATCACAGGAAAGAGTTACTTCATTTGTTTTAAAATCAACCTGAACATGATAATCTCCATCTGGGTCTTTTAAATCAACGTTTTTTACTCCTGCTGAACTTGAACCACACGCTGTTGTAGTTGCAATCAACATCATTCCTGCAAAAATTTTCAAAATCCCTTGTTTTTTCATACTTTTCTCCTTTTCGTGTTTTTTTCTGTTAAATCAATGTAATTCTAACTTTTTTAGTGCATTTTCACAATATGCGTCCATTTTTGTCATCAATCTTTATTATCTTTTGACGCATTGCACTTTGTTTCTGTCTTTATTAAAACATTTTCCTGGGATTTCATTGACTGTATATTTTTTTAATTTTGAAATTATTTTTTGAAATTTTGAACGCAAAAAGAGCATGCATAGATTTTACTTCTCTACATGCTCCTTTAATTAATTTACAAACATAGATTTTCTCTTATTGAAATAAATGTAATTACAAATACACAGTGCAATACTTGCTACAATTTGAGAAATTACAGTGGTGCTAAACGCATTAAATCTTGTAATAGCAGATACCATAATCGCATATATCAAATTTACTACACCATTTGAAGCTAAAAGAATTACATAAGCAGTTGGTCCCATCTTCTGGAATTTACTCAGCATCTGTCTTACCCAGATTGCTCCTCCTGCTAATACAAGCATCATAATCCCTATTACAATATCTAATCCTTTCAAGCTCCCATAAACCATATAAACACTGTTGCCTGTCCTTGATAATGTGCTCCTGTCATAGTCATTATTCCAGAAACTATGTTTAACAATGCATTAAGAAATAATTGAACCCATATCACAAATTTATACCATCGCATTGGAAGTTCACCTGAATCAGCCGCATAATAAACAGGCGCAGGATTGGTTGATAATTATTATTCGGAATTTGATTTCCCATATTCTGGTTTCCCATATTTGGACTTCCCATGCTTTGATTTACTGGATTTTGATTTGCCGGATTTTGAAATATCCATCTTCATTCCACACTTAGGCAGAATTTTGCTCCATCTGCCATTTGTGTGCCACAATTATTACAGTACATTAGCTTTCCCCCTTTAACTCGGACGGTATTTTATTATTCATTTATTATCTCCGATGACTGGTTTTCTTCTTTATTTTCTTCTACTTGCTGAGTCTCTTCGGTTGACTCTTCTTCAGAAACTTGTTCTTCCTGAGTTGCCTGTTCTTTTTCTATTTCTGTTGTATTATTCTCGTTCTGAGTCGCATCGGAAGTTTCCTGCTCTGTTGTTTCTGGAAGTGCAGGTTCTTCGCTATTTGCCTCGGTATCTGGAATTTCAGTTTCTGTTGTATCAGATTCCTGCTGTGGGGATTCCATTACCACCGCATTTTCAGACTTCATACTAAAATACTCTGGAATCCAATCACCTTGTGGCCAATTCATCAAATACCAATTCTGCAAAATTCCACGTGAATTCGTATCAAATTCTATCATATGAAGTCTTTCGTCTATTCTTTTTAGAAATACATAGTTATATCTATTACTACTATATCCATTAACTTCTGTCCAACCTTTATTTACTAATATACTTCTAGCTCTATTCAAGGAATCTCCAGGTATAATTCCATACACATTTACAAAACTTGTTCCTTCATTTGTCACTCCAAAACAATCTCCCGGCATCCAATATAGCTCTACTTTATCCTTCTTATAACGATTTGACTTTTTATCGATTACTTGCATTCCCAAATCCGATACTAAATTTTTATATTTTCCATTCAACATGTAATTGCTTGTATCTACTTTTTTATATTTATCCCATCTTCCTGATGAATCTACATAATAATTTCCAACCAGGCACTTGTTCTTAAAACACCCTCATTGGATTCTCCGGTTCTTCCAAAATAATAATCCGAACCGCCAATTTTTTGCCAGCCAGTTTTCATAGAACCATCATTTGCACCGCCAAGATAATATTTCTTTCCATATACAGTCTGCCAGCCACTCTTCATATCACCATTTTTTCCAAGTAAATAGTATTTACCCCCTACTTTTTGCCAGCCTGTCTTCATTGCTCCGTCATTTGAACCGCCGAGCCAATAATATTTTCCATATACATTTTGCCAGCCTGTTCTCATCACACCATTGCTTCCAAGCCAGTAATATTTTCCTCTTACCTTTTGCCAGTAAGTCTTCTTCGCTCCATCATTTTTTCCACCAAAGTAATACCATTTTCCATCTACCTTCGTCCAGTCGGTATCCATATATCCCTTTGAATTAAAATGATACTGTTTTCCATAAATGGTTTTCCACTGATTTTTCGGATAACTGTAATCATTTTCCTGCCACCAGTATCCATTCTTGTTTTGTTTCCATCCTGCTGCCTGAACTGTTGCGGGTACAACCGAAAATGCAATTGCTCCTGTAAGAACTGCAATTGCCATTTTCTTGACGAATTTTTTCATTGCACTTAGTTCTTTTTCTTTTCTCATAAGAAATATTCCCCTTTTAAACTGTTATTCTTGCTTTTTATTTTACCTTTTTAAATATTTTCTCACAATACGTGTCGATTTTTGTCGTCAAATTTTATTTAAAATGAGACGCAATCTCTCTCAAATAAGTTATTTCACTTGCTTACATGAGATAATTTCTAATAAAAAAACAGCTTATCATAAAAGCTAAACCACCATATACCAACATACTAAACAAGTTTTCCATAATTCCAACTGATTTATCTCCTTTAATCAATCTACCATAAACTAATTCATGCAATGATGAAAGAAATCCAATTACAGCCCCAACTAACATAAACAAAGCCATAATATTAGATGCCATTCCTATCCAATCTCCATGTTCTCCAAAAAGATAATACAAAATAACTGCCATACCCGCAATTGCACTTAATGGTATCCCAACATAATAAATTATAATAATCCACATACTTTCTTCCTCCTACTTTAGATTTTAATAAGGTTTCTCTTCACTTTCTATCTTTATTAAACCATCTTCTCCTAATTTCAACTCTCCCATCTTTTCAAATTTTGAAACTCCTTGCTGAAATTCTACAACAAAAAACGAGTTTTCTGCCAAACCAGAAACTCCGTCACCATCACTTTTCGCCACTATTAATTCTATTTTTCTTTTAAAATTTTTTCTGCCCTTTCAACCAGTTCATCATAACTGTAAATCCAGGTCAATAATAATCCTGCCCATCTCTTACATATAGTTTCTTATTTTTGAAATCAATATCCCCATAAGGAATACTTGCATACCGATAAATATTAAACTCATCGTCGTAATAAAAAAGATCTAATGTATTATGTGGTGTTTCTTCAGCCGTAAACGATATGTTTCCATATTCAAGATTCAATGCAAAAAGATGCAAATCTTCGTCTATAATGATTTGTGTTTTAACCGGGGATTCCAAATCCAGTTCTTGCTGTTTTAAAATACTTCCTGTTTCCATATCCCAGACTACAATTTCCTCATACTGTTCATTATATACCAAAAATTGTTCATCATTATTAAAAAATCCGTAAACCATCTCTTCTGCCTGATACATGGGAATTGTCAAAACAGTCTCTTTCGTTTTTCTGTCCGTTATAATGATTGAATCACCTTCAACTTCTGCCCTGTACCTTGTTCCAACTACTTTTTCTCCTTCATTATTGGTTACATCATTTCCGAATTCCGGTCGTTTTGTTCCCTCTTTTTTCATAGATTCATCAAATATCTTTTTTGAGAACACTAAGTCATGTGCCTTTAGCTGAATAATTTTATCTATCTTTGCGTTGTAATATTCTTCACTAATATCAGCATCTACAATCAACATCTTACTCCACAAACTACAAGTCATAACACGATAAACGGTTCCATTATTAAGTCCAACCAAAATATTATTGTCATCTATCTTTTGAATTTCCACAATATCATATTCAAAATCTTTCTGAAATAGAATATCCCAATCGCCTTTTCTTACCAATGTCAAATTTCCTTCACAGCTAAATCCAACTACTTCTGCCTTTTCTCCATTCGTATCTGTATTAACCTTACTAATATATTTACAAAAAGCGGCTGGGTTATCTACTGCTATCGTATCTGTTATTCTAGTCTTCTGGCTTTTGCCACAAGCTCTTTCCATCTTTTAGACTATAAATACTTTCCTGCATTTCCCATCCATTATAGTATGGCGATAAAGATGAGCTATGTTCTACCGAAGCAACTGCATCTTCATCTATAAAACAAAGATCTAAAACACTTTTCGTTCCAAACTTCTGAACAACTTCTCCATTTTTCATATCATAAATAGAAATCATTTTACTTTGTTCGTCCTCACCACTTAGGCTACGCCACGATTTTGATATTGCCAGATAATTTCATTTTCTGAAAAAACTATTTACTAATCTGATCAATCTCAGCTATATATTTTGTTTCTTTTTCTGAAAGGTAATCATACGTCTCTGAAAGTTCCCCCTTTTCCATATCATAAATAAACAGACTGATACTGTCATATTTGGCATTTTCTTTCCTGGTTTTATAACACACCGCTAATTTGTTTTTATACAAATCCATCGCCTGATCTTTTTGATTTTTCTTTTTGTTTTCACAATTTGCTCCACAGGACTGTTTTTCTACATCCAATGCCACAAAATAATGTTCTGTTGCCATCACGATCGAATGGTTTCCGTTAAATTTGCCCCATATAAAATTTTCCCCTGTTGTTTCAAAAACTTTTTCTGCATTAATTTTCCATACCACTTTTTCAGTGTCTGTATCATAAAAATAAGCCTGCCCGAAAGAATCAAGAGCAAAAAATAAACTTCCATCTGAACTGAAACCATTTACTTCTGTTACTGCCCCATCCATGGTTTTCATTTTTTCTGGCTTATAAATATAATTGCTTGAACGCTGATAGGTATAAAGTGCCTTATTTAAAGCATAAATCTGCTCTGGTACTATTGGATGAATACTGCTCTGTCCTTCTATCTGAACTTCAAGTGCTGTCTTTAGTGCACTTATCCTGTCTCCTCCATCCAGATATCGTTCTGATTCTTCTGATAGACTCTTCATTTGATTTATTAATGACTGCTGATATGCTGTATTCACCTGGTTTCTTTGATATGCTGAATACATGCCGAATGCGATTCCAAGAAACATGACTGCACTCATTGCTGCAATTGCAATCTTCATTCGGTATTCCTGATGCCGCTGTTTTAACTCATCATAAGGACACTGCAGGATTCCTGCTATCAAACGCAAAAACTCTGCATCCAACTTCTTTATCCTCTCTTTTTTTGAATATCCTCTGACATCTGCTGCAAGCGGTTCAACTGGTTCTGTAATTATGTAATTTTGACCATTGATATCTGTTTTTATTTCTGTCTTTTCGCAGAGAATTGGAGGAAATACATCTTCCGGTTCTCCTTTTATTAATACCGCAAAGATACGCTCTTTTCCATGAACCCCTGCAAAATATTCTATCTCTCTTTGTACCCACTGAGATGCCCGTGATTCCGGTGAACAAAGCACAATCAGATATTCTGAATTATCTAATGCTGTGTAAATATTTTCTGTGAGATTTGCAGAAAGTGGTAATTCTTCTTTATCCCGAAAGACTCGTTCTATTTTCTTTTTCCTGTTATTTTCTGAATTTGAGAAGGAATTCGATAATGCTCCAGTTTTTTATGAAGTGCCTCCGCAATCTCTGCATCATCCTCTGCATGACTGTAGCTGATAAATGCATCGTACTTTTCCATTAATGCCATATTTCTTTTCTCTCTTTCCTCTTAAATATACTCCTGCTCTCCTTACTCTTTTCACTTCACAGACATTAACTTTGCTTTGTAAACTTTTAGTATTATACTCATCTTCATCTTCTCCATCTTCTATATCTCTTTCATATAAAATAGAAAATGTTCCTTTATGATTCACCCCTATTGCTGTCTGAACAGTCTTTCTTGCCCTATCGGTACAGGCTCAACTGAATTAAGTTTTGATATATAATAGTGATATCCCATCTCTTTATCAGAATCTACGATTTGACTGTAAACTCCGTCTAAATCAAAGCCTAATCCTTTTGAGTACTCATCTTTATATCCCAGATTTTCATACGTATAATCTACAATATAAACAGCTTCTGGATTTTCTCTATCATTATAGCTATCTCTCTCCTCCGTTTCCGTCACCGAATTAATCGTAATCTTCCACAGACCATCCACAGTCCAGGTTTCTCCTACTTTAATTTCCGGCACTACATCTTCGTCTGTTTCCTCTTCCTCATCTTCAATTGAAACACCTTTTTCTTTTTTTTACTTCTCCGAGCACGTTTTCCTCATCTGTTTCAACGCTTTGCACCGCACTTTTTTCATTTTTTCCAGTTACAAGCTGTTTCATTGTCAGCGAACCAATTCCAAGTCCCGCCACCAATGCGATCGCAATTCCGGCCACTGCAAATACAATTGGATTTTTCTTTATTCTTTCTTTTTTTACTCCATCCGTTTCTCTGATTTCAATTAGTGGTTCCCCACAAAAATCACAAACTTCTTTTCGTCTTCAAATGCTCTCTTGCATTTCATACAAATTTTCAAATCATTTCCCCCTGTTTTCGACAATTTTTCTTTTATTTTACCTGTTTTTCTACTTTTGTACAACAAAAAACAGAGCTTTCCGGCTTTTTCTTCCAAAAAACTCTGTTCTGATTATATGTACTCTCATAATTCTTCTGTGCTTGATTTTAAAACTACATTTATCCGAAAATAATTCTCTTTGCTTCTTCTTCCGAATAAAATAATTCCGGGCTTAAATTTTCACAGAAATCATAGAACACCGAAACCAAACCTGATTCTTCTAAGGAGATATCTTTTAAAACATTCTTAGATGGAACTGCAAATCGCAGCAATCCGCTTTCCGGTGTAATGCATAAATATAATTCTGCCTTTAAATCTCCAATGTTTTTTTTTCAAAATATGTACTTTTCCGGCTTTTTCTTCATCAAAAAGTCGCTTCACTAACTCCATTCTATCTTCTTTATCCGGAAGCTGATACATTTCTTTCGGAAATTCACTGATGATTCCTGTTTCAATGAACTGTAAAATTCCTTCCATTGAGCAGACATAAGTCATATCCTGTTTTTGAAGATTTGAAATATATTCACATAACACCTTAACTAATTCTTCTCTTTGCGGAAGCTGAGGCTCCAGATATTTTTCAATCAATTCTCTGTCTAATACTGCCATCATACATGGAGACATATGAAATGCATATTTCGGATAAGGATTTGCCATTAACATTCCCATAATCCTATACTGCTGTTCAATTTCACCCTGCACATTTTCCACTAACCGATGAGCCGTCTCCGGTATTTTTCAAAACGCTCTTTCATCATTTAATCAGTTCCGGGTCATTACTTAAATATCCGTCCTGCAAATCATCCGACAGCATACATACATATTTTGAAGTTAAAATCATATACGGAAATACAGAGAAATTTCTTCCCAATGAACCAAGGTCTGCATAATAATACCAGGTGTTATAATCATAATTGTAATTATATAATGGAAGAATATGTTTCAGACAATCTAACGTATAATTTGATTTTGAATATGCAATCTCCGGTTTGTTATCCAGGCAGATAATATGGTCAATTATTATTTCGTTTGAAGTATTTCCACGCATTGCCAACAGATTTCCCAACGCATGTTCCGGCTGTGCCAGTATCTGAATATGTCCTTTTTGATTTTTTGTTTCATCTGCAATAATATGAAAAAGCGCAGAATTAATTTCATAATTGCCGCGAAGCAGCATATAACTTGAATTTGGAATTTCAAAATCCTCTTTAATTTCTACTGTTGGCAGTACATTTTCCAGGTTACTGGTCATTGAAAAGTCAGAAAAAAATTTCATCACATTTTTTCTTCGATAATAGTTATCGTGTCCTACCATTGTAATCTCATAATTTTCTTCTAAAATTTCTTCCTCCGCCGGTGAAAGATGCATATATTCACACAGCAGATTTAAAACTTCCAGACTCGGCGGTTTCCGCTCTCCACGCATTACTTTATAAAGATTAGCTCTGTCATATCCACAATATTTTGCCAGACGGTATACGTTGACATCTTTCTCTTTCACGAACCGCGATAATACAGTTGAAAATTCGCTCATATTTTCCGTTTCCCCTCTGATATATTTTCTTTCTTAATTTTTTCTTCTCTATCAGATTTTTTCTTCTGTTTCTCTTTTGTATCTCTGATTTTTATAAATCCATTTTTGCAAAGTCACTTATACATAATACCACGCTCCCTTATTTTTTACCATCTAAAAACTTATCCCTTGTCCTTTACACTTGTTATTTAAACATACTTTTATACTTTCATCTTTCTCTAATTTTCCATAAATTGAAACTCTCCCATCTTAAAATTGAAACTCTGTTCTTTTAAAATTGAAAATCTCTGATTATTAAAAAAATTTTAGAAAGATCAGATATCTGATGTACTGTAATATTATCACATTTATTATTTTTTATCATTAGTCTTATTAACTTTATTTATAACAGATTTGATTTTTATATTTTTTATTTTTGATATAATATGATTCATTTTTGGCTTTTTTTCACATTGAACTCCTGTCGTACCAATGATATGATTGAAAATAGTTATACTTCTTTAAATTTTTATTATTGGGAGGAACTTTTATGAACTCTAAATCTTCAGATAATTCAAACGGAAATCAAGATTATAATTCCCTTGTAAAGAAACGATTATTTAAATGGAAGAGAGATTTTGAACGGGCTCTCGGGGAACAGACTTTAAATTATTCCGGTATCGCAGATATGATGTTTCAACGGTTTAACATCAAAACCTCACCCAGTAAAATACGCGCTATGCTCGATGGTGAATCTGACAGAGAAGTAAAGCTTCCAGAGCTTGTCGCACTTGCGCAGATTTTTGATATTCCTTTATGGAGTATCTGTGAGCTTCCGGAAACAACAGAGACTCCTTCTTCATCTGAATTTAACTTTTCCCGTATTACAAAAGGGAAACTTAAAGACTCTGGGATTCATCAGCTTACCAATCAATATTATGCCAATGATTACTATTGCTATTATTTCAATACCAGATATCATTATGATCGTTTAAAATCCGGTAAAAACGGTAAAATTGAAGAAGCTAAAATGACAATTGACATAAAGGAAGGACGCACCATTATAACTTTGAAAGAAGTACAATTAAATACAACATTTTGCGGCGACCCTCAGCATCATTTGAATTCACCGGTGAATTAAAACTACTTGAAAATTCTTCTATCGCTTATAGTTTTCTATCTGATAAATATGCCCGCCGGGCAATGACTCTTATGTTTCGATATATAAATTTAAACTATGACCTTCGTCATTATATTCCTGCTGGTATGTTGACATTCTCCAGTAACCAGATTCATGAACCTTATTTCAAAAAATGGCTGTTTTCCGTGTTCGGCAAGATTATACAAATCCTCAAACTTCTGAATTATTGCATGGAATTTAGCGCTAAATTCTGCTCCGCTTGTTCTGGATAATGATACGCTGGAAGAACTTCGCAAAGATAAAAATCTTGCAAAACTTTTGTCATCGGATAAAGCTGTTTTTACTAATTGTTCTGTATTCCTTGAGTCTTCAATAAAAAGTAATGCCTACTTTATCCAAGATGAAGCCGAAAAAATGAACCTGATATTTCAACTTCGACAAAACAGCTTATATCCTTCACAAGAAATTGTATCAGAACCTGAACCATTTACTGACTTTATCATGCATTATCAAATGCACCAAAAAGAATATCCTGAATTTGTTAAAAACTTCAAACAACAGCAGAAAAAAGAAAACGAATCAAAAGAATCAGCGTCGGACAACATCAAAAGCCGACCAACATCCTGACTGACTTTGAGCAGTGCCTGACACAAGTCAGCCATTCAAAAGACGCCACCCCATAGAAAAATCATCCTCTACGGGGCAGCGTCTTTTTATAATTTAATCACATCATATCATGCAATCCTTATCACCTGCTCATACAACAATATTTCTTTTTCTGTCACGTTCTGATTATCATGATAATGCCCGAAAAACCATTTCTTAAAGTTTATGTTCTGTCGTATCTCCTCCAAATATCTTGTCTCAATATCATCTTCAAATCTCTCTCTCCCCAAGAGCTGCTGAGTACTCGAAGCACAGCAATGCGTCACAATAAAATCCACCGTATTATTATGCTCTGCAAGATTTCTTCGTCCCTCTTCCATCTCTTCTTTGGATGGCAGTTCCTGTGCCCACCAACTCCAATGATTAATACGGTACGGTATTCCCACTCGATTTAAACGCTTTATCTCTCTGCGAAAATTCGGTGTATCCATTTCTAAAATTCCACCGCTGATATCATGACTGCTTGCTCCGCCAAAGGTAAAAATGCTTCTATTACAGATTTCAAAGACCTGTCCGCGCATTAAATGCAATACCGAGGGTCTGATTTTATGCACTTTTCCACCCTGCCAGTTTTCAATCGGATATCCATAAAGCCGGTCAAAATTTTCGTGGTTCCCATCCACGTACAGCGTCGTAAATGGTTTTTCTTCCAGCCAGTCGAGCAAATGTTTTTCTTCTTTATCTTCTTTTTCAAAACTCCATACTCCGCCAAAATCCCCACAGACAATCACATAATCCTCTTTGGTCATTTCTTTTTGTTCCGGAAAATTTTGAGTATTAAATCTCCTGTATTCACGATGACAATCTCCTGTAATGTAAATCATCCGAAATTCTCCTTTCTGAAATTTCTGTAAAGCAGACTTTCACAATCCGTTTCGCTACTTGCTCATGAACGCAGTACTTTTACTTCCTTTGATTCTTCACTATCTGACTGTAAACGCCTTGCCAGACAGGTATTTCTTCTGGTCGTCGTTTCATTTCTTATCGCATAATAAATTGCTTTCTTTTCACCAACCAGTACCAAAATTTTTTTCGCTCTGGTCACTCCTGTATAGAGAAGATTTCTCTGTAGCATCACAAAATGACTCATCGTAAATGGCATGACGACTATCGGATATTCACTTCCCTGTGATTTATGAATTGTAACTGCGTAAGCAAGCATCAGTTCATCCAGTTCTGTCACATCATAAACAACTTCCCTTGTTTCAAATAAAACGGTCAATTCCCGCTCTTCCATGTCTACTTTTGTAATTGTACCGATATCTCCATTAAATACTTCTTTCTCATAGTCATTTCGAATTTGCATAACTTTATCATTCAGCCGATACTGCGTTCCACCCCTTCTCAAAAAGATTTTTGATGGATTCATTGCTTCTTGCAGTACCTGATTCAGATTAATCGCTCCACATTCTCCTCTCTGCATCGGAGTCAATACCTGAATGTCCTGCAAAGGATCTACATGATAATATCGCGGCAGGTTTGTCTTACAATATTGGACAATCGTATTTACGACATCCTGATTACTTTCTTTTGGCGCAAAGAAAAATCTGCATCTTTTCCGCCACGCATATCAATCCCTTCCCCTTTGTTGATTCGATGTGCATTCATGATAATCCGACTTCCCTGTGCCTGACGGAAAATCCGGTTAAGACGTACCACCGGAACTTGTCCCGAATCAATAATATCCCTTAAGACATTACCTGCTCCTACACTTGGAAGCTGGTCAATATCTCCAACCAAAATCAAAGACATCTGCTCTGGCATCGCTTTCAAAAGATTGTACATGAGCATGATATCAATCATAGAACACTCATCTAAAATCAAAACGTCCCCTTCCAACGGCTGGTCTTCATTTTTCTGATAGCCTTCCGGTGGCTTATATTCCAGCAGTCGGTGAATGGTCTTTGCCTCCATGCCCGTTGCTTCGGACATTCGCTTTGCGGCTCTTCCTGTGGGCGCAGCAAAATAATCTCACACCCTGCCTGTTTGTATGCGGAAATAATTCCTAATGTTGTCGTTGTCTTACCGGTTCCCGGTCCGCCGGTCAGCACCATAACTTTAGATGAAATGGCTGTTTTCACCGCCTGCCACTGAATTTCATCATAAGTAATTTGAGATGATTGTGCCACTTTCTCCAAAATTTTTCCGGATTCTCACACTTTTTTTGTCTGCCTTGACATCAAATGAACCAGTCTCTTTGCACATCCACTTTCCGAAAAATAATAAGGTGGAAGATATATCGCTTCCTTTTCTTCAAACTTTTCTTCAAACACATCTCGAATGATATCATTCGTACGGAGCATTTCGTCTAATGTAATCTCCAGTTCCGGCTGTTCTACTTCCAGAAGGACACTGGCTTTTTCAATCAACTGTTCTCTTGTAGCATAACAGTGCCCCAACTCTGCAAGTTTATTTAAGGTATAAAAAATACCACTGCGCAGTCGGACAAATTTTCCTTTCTCAATTCCCATCTTTTGCGCAATCGAATCCGCTGTCTTAAATCCAATGCCCCAGATATCATCTGCCAGCCGATACGGATTTTCTTTTACAATTGCAATGCTCTCACTTCCATATGTTCTAAAAATTTTCGTTGCATGAGAAGTGCTGACCTCATGACCTTGCAGAAACAGCATAATATTCTTGATTTCTTTTTGTTCCTGCCAGCTCGTTTTTATCGATCCACTCTGACTTTTCCTATTCCCGGCACTTTCAGCAGTTCGTCCGGTGTCTCTTCTATGATATCTAAGGTATCTTCTCCAAATTTTCCACGATTCTCTTTGCAAACTTCGGTCCAACACCCTTAACTAAACCAGAACCCAGATATTTTTCTATTCCATATACGGTTGCAGGAAGGGTTTCTTCAAATTTCTGTACAGAAAACTGCCGTCCATATTTGGCATCCATCTTCCACATACCGTCGAGCGATAATACGGAACCAACATGAGTATCCGGCATTGTGCCAACCACAGTTACAAGGTCATTATAATTTTTCACAGCACATTTCAAAACTGTGTAGCCATTCTCTGTATTTTGATATGTAATTCGCTCTACTACACAACGCAAATGCTCCATAAACGTTTCCTTTCTACCATGGGTATCTATAGACATTTGCAAAATACCACAAGCCGCATGACATCCTTTCGTTTGTCGTACTTTGGCTTATTTACCTTGCAAACGCAAACCTTATTATCCTAAGTATAGTCTGTTTTCGGAATTATATCAAACAAATTCAGAATCCTATCAAAACAAAATAATGTAATGCAAAAAGAGGTGCCGCTTTTGCGAGCACCTCAAACTTTATCCTATAAAAAAGATTCTGTTTTTTGATTTATTGGCTTAATTCAGCTCTTTTTTTCTAATTAAAAGAACCGATAAAATCAGAACTACCGGAAAGACACAGGCAGCCAGCATGCCGGCTTTCAGGTTATCATTTGCATTCTGAGTCACAACCCCAATCACACCAGGTCCAATGGAGCCACCCAAATCACCTGCCATTGCAAGTAATGCAAACATAGCAGTTCCTCCAAGCGGAATTTTACCGGAAGTAATACTAATTGTTCCCGGCCACATAATTCCGACTGAAAAGCCACATACGATACAACCTGCAAGATTTAAAATCGGAAATGGACCTAATGCTGCAAGCAAATAGCAAACAAGACAAAGCACTCCTGAACCAATCATAAATTTTATCAGATCTAATTTTTCACCGTATTTTCCATAAAATGAACGACTAATTCCCATCATGACTGCAAACAGACACGGTCCTACAATATCTCCGAGACTCTTTGGAATATTAAGTGCGGACTCTGCATAAGCAGATGCCCACTGTGCCATAGAAATTTCACTTGCTCCGGCACAAACCATAAGAATAATTGCGATCCAAAAAATAGGGATTTGGAACAATTGGCTGATACTCATACCTTCTCCTTCTTCCGTCAAAGATTCAATCGGACAAGAAAGAAAATTAAAGATATTATACAATGGAATCACTGCCCAAATACATGCAAGAATTTTCCAATTTTCAATTCCGAAAATTGCAAAGAATAAAGTAGAGAGCAAGATTACTCCAACTGAACCCCAACAATAAAATGAGTGCAAAAGACTCATAACACTCTCTTTATTATCAAACGGACATGCTTCTACAATTGGACTACCAAGTACTTCAATAAGCCCACTTCCAATTGCATAAATCATAACACTGACTAAAATTCCAACATAAGGAGAAGGCAGCAGCTCCGGTAAAACAGCCAGCCCAATCAAACCTACTCCGGACAATACTTCAGATACAACAACACTTCTGCGATATCCAATTTTATCTACATACTTTGCACAAAACAAATCCACAAGCAACTGTGTAAAAAAGAACACTGTTGAAATAAAAGCAATCTTACCAAGTGAAATCTGATAAGTCCTGTGAAACATCAAAAACAACAGCGGCACAAAGTTTGCGGTGATTGCCTGAGTGATAAATCCTAAGTAGCAGGCAATTAATGTTTTTCTATACTTGCTTTTCATTAAAAAATTTCCTTTCTGCTTATTTTTTTATTCTACGTTCTTTTTCACAAAAAACGTCTACTGTACAATAACACAATCTCACTCTTTTTTCACTGGAATATATCAGATATTTATTGTATAATATCGTAAATTTAAAAATTATGGAGAAGAAATACGGAGAAAAAACATGGATTATAACACCTACTACAATAAAATTTTGACAGATGAAAATATGATGGAAACAATTCAGCATGGTCGTAGCGATTATCCATTTCACTTTTATTATGACAATCTGTCTTTATTTGATTTTAATTGTATCGAATGGCACTGGCATAACGAATTCGAATTTGTGTTTGTTGAAAAAGGAAATGCTATATTTTGGGCAGGAGAAAAACAGTTTTCCATAACTGAAGGACAAGGATTCTGGGTTAATTCCGGAATTCTTCATCGCTTTTATTCTGAAAAAGGAGCCGTCATTCCAAATTTTCTCTTGCTTCCAACATTTATTGCAGCTTCAAACAGCCGAATTTATCAAAAGTACATTGAACCCATTAAAAAATCAGCATTAGATTGTTTGTTTTTTTCACCAGAAATCCCCTGGCAAAAAGAAGCTTTACATGTTATGAAAAAAATAATATCACTCCAAATAGAAGAATGCGAAATGGAACTACTCACCTCTTGTCTTGTACAGGAACTTTGGCATCTGATTTATTCCCATGTAAAAGAAGATTTATCAAAAGAAAACAAATAAATATTGTCTCATCACAAGGTCGACTGCAACTTATGATGCAATACATTCACCGAAATTTTGACCAAAAACTTTCTTTAGAAGAGATTGCCGAACAGACCATGGTAAGCAAAAGCACGGCGTTAAACTTGTTTCACAGATATCTTCATGATACACCTGTGCATTATTTGCTAAAATATCGATTGCAGGAAGCAGCAATTCTTTTGACTACAACAAAGAAAAAAGTAATTGTTATCGCTGAAAACGTTGGATTTGAAACGGTTGATTATTTTTGTAAGCAATTTAAAAAATATTATGGAGTGACACCTACTGAATATCGAATTCAAAAAACAGCTACTCTATAATGCTGTAGCTACACGAACTTTAGAATTTGAACTTTTTTGTTTCAAAACCGAATAAAAAGCATAATCTCCGAGTAGAAAGCTATCGGCTGCTTCCTGAAAATAATACAGAAAGCAGCCGATTATTTTTTATCTGTACGAAGAAGGTGTTTTACCGGTCTTCTTTTTGAAACAAGAACTAAAGTAATATTGGTTTGAATAGCCTACTTTCGCACTTATCTCTTTCAATGGAAGACTGGTATTTTTTAATAAACTACACGCTGCTTCAATCCGAATGTCTGTAATTACATCCGAAATATTTTGCTGGCGCTGCTTTTTAAATAGCGCACTAAGGTGCGCCGGACTAATATGTACATTTTCCGCAATTTCGTTCAAGCATAACGTGTTCTCCGGATAATGCTGCTGTATATATTCCAGCGTTGCAGCACAAACATGCTCTTGATGGCTTTGTGTGGAAAGGTTCATTTCATCCGAAATTGTTTGACATAAATGAAACAGCCATTGGAAAATTTCTGTACTTGTCGAGAATGCATCAAGCTGTTGATACGTCTTAACAATGTCTTTTTCCATATCATTGATGTTAAGCCCCATGTCACAAAGAAATTTCAGTAAATGCCCCAAAAGCTGATAGACACGCAAAAAGATAAATTGTTTGTTTTTATAGCTTTGCGTCAATTCTTCTGAAAATGAAAGAATCCATTTTTTTACTCCATCCAAATCATTTTTACACAACAGCTGGATCAGTTCTTCATTTCCGGAAACCTCATATAACTCTACAGTATAATCTTTGTCTACTGTATCACTGATTGTAAAGATATCTTTCTGTGGAAAGAAAAAACGATATTCCAGTGATTTTAATGCATTTGAATACGAAGACGACAACGACCACAAATATTTAACAATGCTGCCAATTCCAATATTTACTTCAAAAAGATGATGCTTATACATCTGTATTAACTCTGTCAACAATCCATATGACGTACTGTAGAAGTACTTTGAATTTGAATAATTATGCCCAAGCAGCAACACGATTTCATCAAAGGTTGACAAAGTATGCACCAAAGCAAAGTTTTTATCAAAAAGTTCTCTTATCGTATCCGACATGCTCATTAACTTTATATGATACTCTTCAATTCCGTTTTTTTCTTTTGATTTCTACTGCGTTTTGTATTCGAATGACAATCGCCTGATAGTAATGATATTCCAAGTTTAATTGAAGATAATTTGCATAATCTGAGAGTGTATATCGCGCTTCATCGCTTGAAGATTGTATTAATTTATGGAAAAAATTGTCAACCATGATTGGACGACTCTTTTTTAAGATTGCAAGATTCTTCTGCTCTTTATCGAGCATATCAAGCGCATTACGAATGATTTCTTCCAGATAAGCATAATCAAGTGGCTTCTCTATATAATCAAATGCTCCCAGCCGTATCGCTTGTTTGGCATATTCAAATTTATCAAATGCACTGATCAGGATAATTTTTATAGAGGAATTCAGTTTCAGTGCATTTTCGGCAAGCGATAACCCATCTAACTGCGGCATTTCAATGTCTGAAATAATCAAATCTACCGGATTATTCTGCAAATAATTAAGTGCCTGCTGCCCATCATAAGCTTTACAAACAACTTCTGCATTTAAATCAGACCAGCCAATATTATGACAAATCCCATCAACTGAGATATGATTGTCATCTATAATCATAATTTTGTACATTACTAATCCTCCAGTAACTGCGGAATTCTGATATGAATCGTTGTTCCTGAATCTTTATTGCTCTCTACTCTAAGTGTACCATGACCTTGCAAGGAAGAACAGATTCGTGAATTGATATTGCTGATACCAAAATGCTTCTCATAATGAATCTGTTTGGATTCAATGCTTTCCTGAATTTCATTTAATTTCTCAGGAGACATCCCCATTCCATCATCCGAAATTATGATTTCAATCATATCATCATCATATGTGATAGAAATATGGATATGCATATGGATTCCATTGCCTTTTAAACCGTGCTGAATTGAATTCTCCAAAATCGGCTGTAAGGTAAATTTACAAATAAGAAAGTTTTCGATGCCTTCTTCCAGCTCTATATCCCAATCAAACAGATTATCTTTACACAATGCCTCCATCTCCATGTACAAACATGCAATTTCCAACTCTTTTTTAATCGGAATCAAATCATTTGAGGTGCGCAACAGCCCTCTGTAAAAGCGTGATAAATCAGCAAGCATTTTATCTGCTTTGCTAATTTCCCCCAATGACAATAAATTCTGCACAGATGCCAAAATATTATATAAAAAATGAGGATTAATTTGCGACTGCAGCAACTGATAGTTCAATTTTTCTTCTTGTATTTTTAAATTTAGATTACTTTCAAAGCTCGCATTTAACTCTGTAATCATGTTAGCACAAGTAACCGTCAGCGTATCAATTTCATCTAAATGAGAAGAAGCTTCCGGAACTAACTCATTAATCTGTGTTGCGTCTATTACGTCATCCATCTTAAGCTCAGACATAGAATGTGACAAACGATTGACTTTATTTGTCATTTGATCCGCTACCCAGATAATTGCAAACATTGTCAACGGAACCACGATGATGAAACACACGAAAATCATTTTTACAAGAATCGATGCACTTTGGCGAATATAGTAATCCGGTGTCTCAGTAATCAAAAACAGCTGGTTGTGCACCGGCGCTGAAATAATTTCACACTCATTATATGAAATATGAGACGTCTCTCTGTTTTGAGTAAGCGCATTCCTTTTTTCATTAGTCAAAGATGTACCGATTTGTTTTTGATCCGTACTTGCTAAGATGGTTCCTTCTGTGTCTATTATGTAAGAAACGGAAGGATTCTCTTTTGAAAATTCATCCAGATAGTAGCTTAATTCATCACTCGTTATGTGAAGCGCAAAACAATATTGTTGCGAATTAATTTTGGCAGCCCGATAACATGAAAGTACACCTACAGGATTTTTGTTTTTGCTTACTATATACGGAAACTTCACTTGTTTCTGAAACAGCCATTTCGGTTTAATTCCCTGATTAGCGAAATCACTTATCTGTACTTTATAATCTTTCATTTCCGATAAAGAACAAAATGTGATTCCTTCATTTGACACAAAGCTGTCTTCCGGCAGAAAAACATTTACATGATAAATATTAAATGAATCCGCCATCGAAGTAATATTGTTTCGCACCGAAGAAAGGGTATCAAGATATTTTGACATCGGCTGTTCCGAGGTTGTGCATAACACACATAAATTAAAATGAATCGAATCTGCTAAGCTCTCTATCTGAGCCATTCGGTTTTCAAGCAGATTTTGATTTTTTTCACACGCTATTTTAGTTTCTTTTAGCATGTTGTCTTTTGCTATGGTATAAGAAATTTTGTAAGAAATCGCTCCTAATATAAAAAGAGGAAAAATCGCACAGAGAATAAAGCAAATAATTAGCTTTAAGCGAAAATGTTCTTTGATGGTATTGATTAATTTTTTAGCAAACTGCATATCACATATCACTCCTTTCAGCCTAATTCTAATCAAAAAAACTAAAAAATACAATCATTTACATTAAAAACGAAAAATAATATAAATCATGCATAAAAAAATATATTTATTTTTGACCTGTATTTTTTATGATTAAGCTAACAAAAATCAGTGACAGAAAATTATATTTATTAAACATTGGAGGTAAAAAAAAATGAAGAAAAAAATCGTTAGTGTATTACTCACAGCAACCATGCTCGTTGGCATTTGTAGTGGCTGCGGAAAATCAGGGGGAAGCTCAGAAGCTAAGCAAAATGAAGATTCTAACAAAATCACTTTAATGACACAGGACACCACTTATGGAAAAGCATTTGATGAATATATCCAGAAAGCCGAAGAAGCAACTGGTCTGGAAATCGAAACAATTGCGTGTCCAACCAACACAGACGACCGTCAAGCCAAAATCACAACCATCCTTTCCTCAGGCGATGACAGCATCGACGTAATTACAATCAATGATGAAATGATGAGTGCATTTAAAAACACCGGATACTTAGAGCCACTTCAGGATACGGTTATGACACCGGAAGTTATGAAGAATTTCCCGGAGAAATATATGAAGGAAATGACAATGGTTGGCGATAATGCTTATTCCGTGCCTTGTTTCATGGATATTCTTGCTTTCTGGTAGATAAGAAAAGAGGCAAACGCAGGTCTTACTGAGATTAAAACAAAAGAGGACTTCGAGAAATATGTAGAAGCAAACTCAGCAGACGGCAAATACGGATATGGCGATGCATGGGAAAAAACTTATGTATTTAACTCAATCGGAACGTTTGTAAACTTATTTGGCGGAGATTACTATGATTGGACTAATCCGAAAACACAGGAAGCGGTAAAATTCATGTACGACATGATGAAGAATAATGAAACTCCGATTTCTCAGCTTGCCGATCAGTATGACCCAATGATGCAGAAATTCTTTGATGGCGACTACGCTTCCATCTTCATGTATGTAGCGCAATCCAGACTTTTGTTGATTCCGGAAAATATGGTGCAGATAAACAGCACATTGCACCTATGCCAACATTTGAGAACAAAACCGCTTATATGTCTACATGGGGATATGTCCTGAACAGCGCCTCCAAAAACAAAGCAGCCGCAGAGAAATTCCTTAAATATGCTGCAAGTGAACAGGGCGAGCTGGATTACACCGAAATGACTTCCAGACTGCCGGCAAGAACCGATGTATTAGAAAGCGATGAATTGGCTGCAATGAATCTGCCAGGTTTGGATGAAATAAAAGAATATGTTGCAGACACAGAGTTGCTTGCACGTCCTATGGCACCACAGGCAATGGAATTCATCAGCGATATGGGTTCTTTATTCCAGCAGTATGTATCTGATGAATTAACACTCGATGAATTTTGTAAAAAGGCACAGCAGTCTGTTGATACTTATGTCGTAAAATAAAGTCGTTCGATATCGTATCTCAGAGATTTCACAGGAGGTAAATAGCAATGAAAAAGAAGACAAAGGGACTATGGATCGCATGGCTTCTGGTACTTCCGGTAGTGATTGTACGAGCATCTACCACACTTTATCCAATCATTATGACTTTTATCAACAGCACTTATGATATGAGCTTGTTAAAAGGAACTGACTTTCAGTTTATTGGATTAGGAAACTATATTAAAATCTTTAGTGACCAAAAATTATTATCTTCTATCCACTTTACTGTAATATTTACGGTAGTATCCATGTTCTTCCATCTGATACTCGGCGTAATTCTTGCATTAATGTTAAACATGAAAATTAAAGGTAAAAAATTCTTACGTACGATTGTACTGATTCCATGGGCAATGCCAATGGTAGTAGCCGGACTTGCTGCAAGATGGGCATTCAACGACGCATACGGATTAATCAATGATTTGATCCGCAATTCGTTCCGGGATTTCACTTCGACTGGCTTGTGCATGCAAATTCTGCACAGGCGCAGTTATCGCAGTTGACTTATGGAAAGATTTACCATTCTTCGCAATTTTAGTACTTGCTGCACTGCAGTTTTTATCAGCCGACATTTATGAAGCAGCAAAGATTGATGGAGCCGGACCGATTCGTTCCTTCTTTTCCATCACACTGCCAAACATTATGAAAACAATATTAAGTCTTTCTATCTTCTTTACTATGTGGCGATTGACAAGTTTTGACTTAGTATATGCGATGACCTCAGGAGGTCCTGGCGATTCAACATCATTACTGGCATATCGAATCATGCAGGAAGCCTTTACAAACCTGAATCTTGGATATGCATCTGCAATCGCGGTTTGCTTGTTTATCGTTATGACTATTTTAAGCTTTATCCAGCTTAAGGCGATAAAGAAATTTGATTAAATATAGAAGGAGATGTGGAAAATGAAACCAAAAAACAAAAGAATTTTGGCATCCGTATTCAAATGGATTTTAATCTTGATCGTTGCCTTTATTATTTTACTTCCATTACTTTGGATTTTTACATCATCTATTTCGCCGGCAGATGAATTGTTTAGTTCCCCAATTCACTATATACCGAAGCACCCGACACTGGATAACTATATCCGGATCTTTACACAAATGAATCTGGGCGAAAAGATTTTAAATACTGCAATTATTACCGTGTGCTCATTAATCTTATCCACTGTAATCTGTTTGATGTCCGCTTATGCATTTACTCGTTATTCCGGAAAAGGACTTACTCTTGTATATGCTGCAATCGTGGCTTCTGCTTTGATTCCGGGAATCGTAACCGCAAGACCATTATACGATTTAATGAAACAGTTCGGATTAATTGATACCTTCCCAGGACTGGTTATCATGTACACAAGTGCGTTAATTCCATTTACCATGTTAATTTTAGGCAACTTTTTTAAGTGAAATTCCAGTTTCAATGGATGAAGCTGCAGAGATTGATGCGCGAATATGTTCCAGAAACTGTTCTATATCACGCTGCCTTTAATGAAACCGGCAATTGCAACAATCTTAATCATTAATTTTATCAACTGCCTTAACGATTTGTTTACACCATTGTTTTTTGCACAAAAAAATAGAAGTACTCAGTGTTGCGATTACAACAATCCCAAGAGAAACCTCATATAGTATGCCATGGGATTTGATTAGTACCGTTGGATGTGTTATCCTGTTACCAATCGTTATCTTCGTATTAATCTTTGAGAAACAGATTATGGAAGGTGTCATGGCAGGCGGTGTAAAACAATAAACGGAGGAATTGATAATGTCAGATATTTTTAGATTAAAAAATGGAAAATCCAGAGCGATAAATGCAGAAAATCCAACTGGTGAAAAAGGAAAGGGCGGGATGGCAGCAAGCATCTCGGTCCTTCCAGAAAAGGAAGTCCATGTTTAAAAGATATTATGCCAAATGAAACGGTCGTATTAGCTGAAATGGATGGACCGGGTATTATCCAGCATATCTGGATTACGGTTGATAATAAAACATCAGATGCCGATTGTTATGTGCTTCGCGATTTAGTGCTTCGCATGTACTGGGACGATGAGGAAACTCCATCTGTTGAAAGTCCTTTAGGTGACTTTTTCTGCTGCGGTTTTGCAAGAGAATGTCTTGTGACTTCTATGCCAATCTCTGTTGTTCCAAACAGAGGCTTTAACAGCTATTTTGAAATGCCATTCCACAAGAAAGCAAAAATCACTTTGGAAAATCAGCATGATAATCCAATTCCAGCTTTCTTCTATCAGGTAGATTACTGTTTATACGATGAGTTACCGGAAAATACCGCTTATTTTCACGCACAGTGGAGACGTCAAAGAATTACCGAACTCGCAAAGGATTATGTGATTCTGGACAATGTAAAAGGAAAAGGCCATTATGTTGGTACCTATCTTGCTTTGACAACACTTGAGAGATATTGGTGGGGCGAAGGCGAAGTTAAGTTTTATATTGATGGAGATGACGAATATCCAACCATCTGCGGTACCGGAACCGAGGACTATTTTGGTGGTTCCTGGAGTTTTGCACACCAGGTAAACGGAAAGACGGTAGAACAAACTTATAATTCTCCATTTTTGGGATACCCTTATTATTCTGCACATGATGAACTCGTGCATAACCCTTATCATAATGATGACTGCCCACCAATGCGAGGCTTTTATCGCTGGCATTTGATGGATCCGATTTGCTTTGAAGAAGATTTAAAAGTTACGATTCAGCAGATTGGAGTATGTTATAAAGGCCTGTTTGAACGACAGGATGATGTTGCAAGTGTTGCTTATTGGTACCAGAGTGAACCACATCAGGCGTTTGCACCGTTGATGGATAAGAAAGGCAGATGGCTAGATAAGAAACTTTTTAAAATAAATACTCAAGTTGTGTCCACCTCCGACTTCACCTTGTCCGGCGGTGCAACTTCTCCGGCAAAGTTATCCGGGAAATAAATAAAATCTTTGATAAACCTCAACCTCCTTGTGCTTAGAGTATATGAAGTTTTGGCTTTATCTTGTAGTTTGCGAATATCCGTATAAAATAGAAAAAGCCTTTGAGAAAAGGATTTCTCCTCTCTCAAAGGGCAAGTTGGCAAAACAGGAAGTTGTATCATCACTTATCTTTATCTTTTTTTGAAAAAATAAGAACTGCCAGATATGCCAAAAGATATACCCAGACATATTCCGATTCCAATTCCAGCCATGCTATTTAATGAGTTTATGAAAACAACGCTCCAAAGTATTGCTGCG
>ENA-OQHY01000229-OQHY01000229.1-human-gut-metagenome-genome-assembly--contig:-NODE-229-length-32472-cov-2.533282_pt1 | contig 32472 bp, 39 predicted proteins | sample MGYA00242570_ERZ504733 | MGnify/ENA primary metagenome ERZ504733 (study PRJEB26092, sample SAMD00036219) | human gut metagenome | host: Homo sapiens | study: EMG produced TPA metagenomics assembly of... | reverse complement strand
ATGCCAAAGAATGTAAATGATGGCTATGTATATGTTGGAATAGATAAGCATTTACGAAAAAGGATTAAAGAAAATGGCTAGAGCATGAACGTAAATGCTGTAGGAAAGAAGAAGTGTCGGAAAGCCGTGTGAGGGAGAACCTCGATGCACGGTTGATGAGGGGAAAGAGGGCGGATGCCTCTAACCTACTCTACAAGACGTTTGGCGGTTTTTTCTTTATTTCCATGTTCTTCGGCAAGGAGCCATTGTATGTATGATTTGATGGTTTATTTCATCCAGCGTGGTTGACAGATTCAGTGTGGTCTGTGGGGCATTGCCGGATATTGCCGGTTCGGCATCAAGAATAGCCTTTGTGTCAGTGTAAGTGATATAAGGTGTCTGGGTGATCACAACCAGTTCTTTAATAACATGATGAAGCTGATCCAGGTTTCGGGCCACGGAAAAGAATGCATAAGATCCATGCTTCTGCTTCAAACCCAATATCTGTTTTCCAATAGTGATATTCATCCGATGAATATAAAGAGCTGTAATGCTTGAAAGATCATTGATGCGTTCACGTAAAGGAGGAAGCCGTAAGGTAAGACAACTTAGCCTGTTTTCAAGATAAGAACGACACAGATCTTCCTGTCCCTTGGAAAAATTTTCAAGCGTTATAGAAAAAATCAGGCGGTTTCTTTTGGAAAGCCTTGAATTGTCTATATAGGAAAACAGGTTATCCAGTTGAGTTTTTGAAAGAGAAGCCAGACTTTTTATATATCTGAGAGAGATTGGTGATGAGACTTTAGAAGCAAGAAAACAATATCATCACTCGCTTTGCAAATATATATAAAACATACTTAACATACCGAATAACTTGGAATATAATCTGATTCATAAAACCTATTAAACATACATGAAATATAGAAAATGAGGAATTGAGATGAGAAATTTAACAATAACAAGAAAGGACAAAAATATGATGATGTGTTGTTGTTGCTGTATGTCTGACAAAAAGAATAGAGCTTATTTTTCGTATGCAACAGATACTCCTGAAAGAATAGATAAAAACGTCAGAACTGAGACTGATCACCAGGAAAGAATAATGACGACCGGATGGGTAGACAGGTGCTGTTGGATGCAGTAGCTGTTATTTTTTGCCTTAATTTTGGAATTATCGCAATCGAATTGGCAACAGTGATCGGAGTATCGGCGGCAGGGTGCGGGAAAAAAGTATCAGCAGAAAAAGCAGATAATAAATCAGAAAAAGAAGTGACAATTACTGCGACAACCGGAGGATGATAAATTTGAGAAGACGATAAATTAGAATCTTACAATCCTTTATTGAAAAACCCTTCTCATAGTGCTAAAGTATACTAAAAAGTATGCTTTAGCGAGTGCATGAAAAACATGCATGAAGGAGGAAAATTCATGAGTGAATACAAGATAGGAACCAAATGTGTACAGGGCGGATATACTCCGGGAAACGGAGAACCAAGACAGATCCCGATCGTGCAGTCAACAACATTCAAATATGCAACTAGTGAAGATATGGGAAAATTATTTGACCTGGAAGCGTCAGGATATTTTTATTCCAGACTTCAGAACCCGACAAATGATACAGTAGCAGCCAAGATCGCAGAAATGGAAGGCGGAACGGCAGCGATGCTGACTTCATCCGGACAGGCAGCCAACTTCTTCGCACTGTTCAATATCTGTGAATGTGGAGATCACATTGTAGCATCTTCATCCATTTACGGTGGAACATTTAACCTGATCGATGTAACGATGAGAAAGATGGGAATTGATGTAACATTTGTTTCACCGGATGCAACAGAAGAAGAGTTAAATGCAGCATTTAAGCCAAATACGAAAGTAATGTTCGGAGAGACGATTGCGAATCCGGCACTGACCGTACTGGATATCGAATTATTTGCCAAAGTGGCACATGCACATGGTGTGCCGCTTATCGTAGATAACACATTTCCGACACCGGTCAACTGCAGGCCGTTTGAATGGGGAGCAGATATCGTAACTCATTCGACTACAAAATATATGGACGGACACGGAGCGGCACTTGGCGGAGCATCGTAGACAGCGGAAAGTTTGACTGGATGGCACATGCAGATAAATATCCGGGACTTTGCACACCGGATGAAAGCTATCATGGAATCACATATGCAGAGAAATTCGGTAAAGAAGGTGCATTCATTACCAAATGTACAGCACAGCTGATGCGTGACTTCGGATCGATCCAGTCACCGCAGAATGCATTCATCCTGAATCTTGGCCTGGAGTCACTGCATGTGCGTATGCCGAAGCACGTAGAGAATGGGCAGGCAGTTGCGGAATTCCTGGAAGCACATCCAAAGGTAGCATATGTGAACTATTCCGGACTTCCGTCTGATAAATATTATGAAAGAGCACAGAAATATCTTCCAAACGGAGGATGCGGTGTTGTATCGTTCGGATTAAAAGGTGGAAGGGAAGCTGCGTCTACATTCATGAAGACATTAAAGCTTGGTGCGATCGAGACGCATGTAGCAGATGCAAGAACCTGCTGTCTGAATCCGGCAACGTCTACACACAGACAGATGACGGATGAACAATTAAAAGAGGCAGGAGTACCGGCTGAACTGATCCGCATCAGTCTTGGTCTGGAAGATAAAGAGGATCTGATCGCGGATATCTCTAATGCGTTGGATGCGATTTAAGGCAGGAGTGAAAGAGTAAGACAAAATTCCAGAATAATAAAAAATTCATATAAACATATTGATAATGCCTATAAACAAACGCGCTTATAGGTATTATTGATTTGAAAAAAATTTATTCAAGTCTATAATATAAATTATAGATAAAATTTATTTATGGGAGGAACAAAAACTATGAAAAAGAAATTGATGTCTGTCCTTCTTGCGGCAGCCATGGTTGCATCAATGGCTGTAGGATGTGGATCAGACAAAAAGGCATCTTCTGACTCTGGGGATACAAAGAAGACAGAGAGCACAGAGAAGAAAACAGAGAGTAACCAGATCTTATTTAACGGATCATCTACATTAGCACCGGTTATTACATCGATTGCGACAGATTTCTTCGACACATATGGAACATGGGATGCATATGATTCATCACTTCCAAAAGAAGACATTGCAATCTATGTATCAGCAGGTGGATCCGGACAGGGAACAAAAGCAGTCATCGATGGAACTTCTACATTTGGTATGGTGGCAAGAAGTGTAAAAGATGAGGAAAAAGAAGCAATTAAAGACGAAAAAGAATATCAGGTAGGTATTGATGCATTAACAATCGCTGTTAATCCTGAAAACCCTGTAACAGGTGTTCTGGATGATCTTTCAACAGAACAGATCGTTTCATTATTCTCAGGTAAGTATGCAACATGGAAGGATCTTGATCCTTCTCTTCCTGATGAAAAGGTTGTAGTGATCACACGTGATATCAATGGTGGGGCACATGAAGTATTCCAGAAGAACATCATGGGTGATACAGAAGTATCCAGCGAAGCAATTCAGGCATCTTCTATGGGAGAACTGGTACAGGATATCATTGATAACAAATATGCAATCGGATATGCATCATTTGGTGTTGCAAATCAGAACGCCGGTAAAGTAGTTACTCTGAAGGTAAATGGTGTAGAGCCGACAAAAGAAAATATCATTGATGGTTCTTACATTATCCAGAGACCACTTTTGATCGTTGGTTCAGGGGATCCGACAGATGTTCAGCAGGCATTCCTGGATGTTATCCTTGGAGAGACAGGACAAAAGACTGTAGAAGATATGGGATTCATTCCAATGAAATAGAAAAATATGAAAAAGGGTGTGTCGTATAGATACATCCTTTTTTTACCAAAGTATGCAAGAAAGGACTTTGTTATGTACAGAAAAATAGCAAATACATTTTGTAAGTCTTGATATATATGATTGCTTTTGTGGTAGCGGCACTGATGGGGATTATGTTGATACATATTTTGAAGGAAAGTATTCCGGCATTAAGAGAAGTAGGAATCAAAATGTTTCTGCCGTCATCGGAATGGCGTCCGGTAAGTGCGGCCCCGCAGTATGGTCTTCTCCCGGCTGTTACAGGTACTTTGTATGTGTCCGGACTGGCAGTACTGTTTGCGATGATATTGGGAGTGGCATGTGCCTGCTTTCTTACTTTTTTCATGCCAAAGAAACTGGCATCTGTCTGCCTAGCCTTTATAGATCTGGTGGCAGGTATTCCATCGGTAATCTTTGGTTTTATCGGATTAACCGTACTGGTAAAAGCATTTGTAAAATATCTGAAGATGGCAGCGGGACAGTGTGTACTGGTGGCAGGTGTTGTACTGGGAATCATGCTTCTGCCGTATGTTGTATCGACATGTCAGGAATCACTAGTAAATGCAAAACGGACATATGAAAAATCCGGACTGGCACTGGGCTTATCAAGAGAATATGTGTTGATCAAAGTGATACTTCCGGCAATCCGGCCGGGAATTGTAGCAAGTGCGATGATGGCATTCGGACGTGCGCTTGGGGAGACGATGGCAGTAATGATGGTGATCGGTAATTCTGCAATTTTCCCGAAGCTGTTGGGACGCGGGCAGACGCTTCCGGCGCTGACAGCTCTTGAGATGGGAAGCATTGAATACGGAAGTATACATCTGTCGGTGCTTTATGTGGCAAATCTTGTGCTGCTTGTGATACTTGTTGTAGTGATCCTGGCAGGGCAGTTGTTGAAGAGGAGGTTGGCAGAACATGAAAAATAAACTGACAAAGTATGTGATACGCATCCTGGCAGGGCTCCTTGGAATTCTTACAATTGCAGTGACGTTGTTCTTATTCCTGTATATCTTCTGGAAGGGAAAGAATGTGATGAGTCTTTCGTTTATTCTGGATAAGCCGGCGGGGGTACCGCTTGGAACAGCAGGTGGAATCTATCCTGCACTGATGGGATCGATCTATCTTGGAGCACTTTCGGCACTCATGGGGGAATCATCGGAATCGGTGTGGCTGTTTATCTTGTGTTTTATACAAGGAAAAGTTATATTTTACCATGTAATCAGTGCCTGCATTACAGGACTGTCCGGAATTCCTTCTATTTTGTTCGGACTGGTCGGCTATACGTTGCTGATCTATCAGTTTGGTCTGGGAAGAAGTCTCTTGTGTTCAGCTATTTGTGTGGCTGTTATGATCGTGCCGTTTATTGCAATCCGTGCAGAAAAGATACTGAAAGAAAAGGGAACAGAATACATGAAGAATTCACTGGCACTTGGAATGTCCAGAGAATATGCGGTCATACGATTAATTCTTCCGGTCTGTGCAGTGGAATTGCTTGGAACGGTGGCGCTTGGAATGGCATACGGAATGGGAGCGGTTGCACCGATTTTGTATACGGGTGCGGTTATGGTCGCAGATGTTCCGGGAAAACTTACGGATCCATTTATGTCATTGCCGTATCATCTGTATATGCTGGTAAATAATGGATTTTCTCTGGATTATGCATATGGAACGGCGTTCGTACTGATGTTATTCTTACTGCTCATACAGATCATATGTAAATGTATTACTTATATACGAAAGGATTACTGATATGTTAACGATAGAACAGATAAGTTGTGGATTTGGCAGACAGGAGATATTGCATGATATCAGTCTTACGATACCGGAAGGAAAGATTACGGCAATCGTAGGACAATCCGGTTGTGGAAAAACAACATTTTTAAAGACATTAAACCGAATGATAGAAGAGGAGGGCGGCTTTTATAAAGGAAAGATCATTCTTGACGGCGAAGACATTAAAGGACTTTCAACGGAAGTATTAAGAACCAGAATCGGAATGGTATTTCAACAGCCGATCGCATTTCCGTACAGTATAGAGAAGAATCTGTCATACGTCCTGAAATATCATGGAATTAGAGAAGCCGGAGAAATAGAGCGGATCACCAGAGAGTGTCTGCAGAAAGCAAGACTATATGATGAAATAAAAGACCAACTGAAGAAGTCTGCAAAAAAATTATCCGGTGGACAGAAACAGCGTCTTGCCATAGCAAGAAGTTTGTGTGTGAATCCGGAAATTCTGCTGTTGGATGAGCCGTGTTCTGCGCTTGATATGAAGAATACCATTGCGATAGAAGAGACACTTCTGGAATTAAAGGGAAAATATACATTTGTGATCGTAACACATAATCTGGCACAGGCAAAAAGAATTGCAGATCAGATTATCTTTATGGATCAGGGAAGAGTACTGGAAGTGACAGACACAAAGACATTCTTTGAGCATCCGTCATCCGAACCTGCAAGAGAGCAGATACAGTATATGTAAGAGTAAAGGAGAACGTATGAGAATAGAAATTCCCGGATATAAAACGATGGATCTGAAATATCTGATTCTGGATTATAACGGAACTATTGCGAAAGATGGCATAATACCCGAAAGTGTAAAGGAACGGCTGAAAAAGCTGAGTGGAATATATGAGATTTATGTTCTGACAGCAGATACACATGGAACTGCGAGAAAGATATGTGAAGGACTACCGTTAAAGATACAGACATTCCCTGGTAATGCTGCAGCAGAAGAAAAAAGAAAAATCATAGAGCAACTGGGTGGGAAACGGTGTATTGCAGTAGGAAACGGACGGAATGACCTGCCTATGTGCAGGATAGCAGAACTCAGTGTTGGAATTATAGAGGCGGAAGGTGCGTATGGAAGACTGATTGCAAACGTTGATATCTGTACCAGATCGATAGAGGAAGCACTGGATGTGCTTGCAATGCCGAAAAGGATGGTGGCGACATTAAGGGGATAAGTTTATATCCCCTTTTTTTTGACGTTTTTATAGCAATCATGCTAAAATAGAGAAATCTACCATGTGTATGGAATATTTTGAGCCGGCAGGGACAGTAAAAAGACCAAAAACCCCGTCCCCAATGGCTGGAGAGGGAAAATTATGAATAAAAGAGAATCATTTAGCAGCAGATGGGGATTTATCTGTGCCTGTATCGGTTCAGCGGTCGGTATGGGAAATATCTGGATGTTCCCAACAAGAGTATCATTGTATGGAGGCGGTTCATTTCTGATACCATATTTTATATTTGTAATACTGATCGGTTCGACGGGAGTGATCGGGGAGATGAGCTTTGGGCGTGCGGCAAAGGCCGGTCCAATCGATGCATTTGGAATTGCCTGTGAGAAAAAAGGAAAGAGAAAAGTCGGAGAAGCACTGGGGATGATCCCTGTATTCGGATCACTTGCCATGGCGATCGGATATACGGTTGTAATGGGTTGGATCCTGAGATATGCTGTCGGAACATTTACAGGAGCAACACTTCGTCCGAAGAATGTGGATGAATTTGGGGCAGCATTTGGTAAGATGGCGTCTGCGTTTGGTAATAATATATGGCAGATACTTGCGCTTGTGGCCTGTATGCTGATTCTGATGTTAGGCGTTGGAAGCGGCATTGAAAAAGCGAATAAGATCATGATGCCAATATTCTTTGCATTGTTCGTAATCCTGGGAATCTATGTCGGATTCCAGCCGGGAGCAAGTGAAGGATACCGTTATATTTTCAGAGTAGATCCGAAGGCATTTAAAGATCCGGCAACGTGGATCTTTGCACTTGGCCAGGCATTCTTTTCCCTGTCCGTAGCAGGAAATGGAACATTGATCTATGGATCTTATCTGTCGGATGAAGAGGACATTCCGGCTTCTGCAGGAAGAGTTGCATTGTTTGATACGATTGCAGCAATTCTTGCCGCACTTGTTATCATTCCGGCGATGGCAACAACGGGAGCGCAGTTGGATCAGGGAGGTCCCGGACTATTGTTCATCTTTCTACCGAATCTGATCAAAGGAATGCCGGGAGGATGGCTGATCGCAATCATCTTCTTTGTTGCGGTATTACTTGCGGGTATGACATCGTTGATCAACTTGTATGAGGCTCCGATCGCTACGGTGCAGGAAAAATTCAAGCTTGGAAGAGTGCCGGCATGTGCATTTACGGGAATTGTGGGAGTGATCGTCTCCTTGCTGATCCAGGGCATCGTGTCAGACTGGATGGATGTGCTGTCTATCTATATCTGTCCGCTTGGAGCCGGGCTTGCAGGAATCATGTTCTTCTGGATATGCGGTAAGGCATTCGTGGAAAAACAGGTTAATACAGGAAGAGAGACACCATTTACGAAACAGTATTATACAATATGTAAATATTTTTATGTACCGGTATGTTTTATTGTGCTGATCCTTGGAATTGTTCTCGGAGGAATCGGTTAGAAGAAAAAAGGAATGAGAGGATAAAGAAGAATGAAAAAAGGAAATGTGGCAGCATTACTGCCGATAGGCGTATTTTTGTGTATCTATCTGGGGCTTGGAATCGCATTTGAATATGTAATGAAGATTCCGATGGGATTCTATAATGTTCCGATCATAATCGCATTTCTTGCAGCGATTCTGGTGGCATGCCTGCAGAACCGCAAGATAAGTTTTGACAGAAAGCTGGAAATCATGGCGCAGGGGCTTGCTGATAAGAATATTATTACAATGCTTCTGATCTTCCTGACGGCTGGGGCGTTTGTCGGAGTGGTAGGAAGAAGCAGTGCGGAAAGTGTGGCATATTTCATGTTGTCACTGATTCCGGCAAGATTTTCAGTTGCGGTATTATTTGTGGTAGCCTGTTTTGTGTCGGTTGCCATGGGAACGTCGGTTGGGACAATTACATTGATCACGCCGATCGCAGTGTCCGTATCCAAGGCTTCGGGATTTGACATGGCACTTTGCATCGGTTCGGTTATGGGAGGATCAATGTTCGGAGATAACCTTTCTTTTATTTCAGATACAACGATCGCAGCATGTAACGGACAGGGATGTCAGATGAAGGATAAATTCCGGGAGAACTTTGGAATTGCACTTCCGGCAGCTATTGCAACGCTGGTATTGATCCTGGTTCTTTCATTTCAGACGGATATTGCAGGACGGGTAAGTAAGAGTTATAACTTAGTGCAGATTATTCCATATGTACTGGTTCTCATAGGAGGAATTATAGGGATCAATGTATTTGTGGTACTTCTGATCGGGATTGTATCTGGTTCTATTATTATGCTGGCCGGCGGTCACATTGCGGCGACAGATCTGCTTGCAATATGGGTTCCGGGGCTTCCGGAATGTTTGAGACAAGTATGGTCGCAATTCTGGTAGCAGCGATGTGTGCACTGATCCGTGAATATGGAGGTTTTGATGCATTGCTGGCAGGAATCCACAAAGTATTCAAAGGCCGCAAAGGCGGTCAGCTTGGCATGGGACTCCTGGTCGGAGCGATGGACATTGCGACTGCGAACAACACCGTAGCGATTGTCATGGCGAATCCGATTGCAAAGGATATGGCAAAAGAATACGGGATCACACCGAAAAAGACAGCTTCGATACTGGATACATTTTCCTGTATTTTTCAGGGGATTATTCCTTACGGAGCGCAGATGTTGGTAGCGATTTCGGCGGCAAGTGAACTGGGATATCGTGTGTCGGCATTTCAGATCATGCCGAAGCTCTTTTATCCATTTTTGTTGTTTGTGAGTTCTATGATATTTATATTTTGATACCGTCTAAGAAGGAGAGGTAAATCATGACAGAAGAGATCAGACAGAAACTGACAGGTGCAGTCATAGGGCTTGCAAGAACCTGTGAGAATAACGAAAAGACAGAGAGCACCAACCGGGTATTCTTAGAAGCGCTGACAATGGCCGGAGACTGGTCGGCAAGTATCTTTGACATGAGTGAGATGTTAGAAAAAGTCAGAAATGAAAAGTACACAGTCTCACCGGGATGTGTGACCTGTGCCGCACCATGCGGGAATACAGATGATTATGATATGGAGAATCTATGGAAAGAATCCGAAGAAATCGGAGCTTTCAAGAATGCAATCCTGATGGTGATCTGTCAGGTTGCAGCACAATTATATCATACAGATCAGACAGAAGAATCTGAGACAGTGAAATTATTATTCCGTGCGTTACGTATGATCAGTTTTGAAGGCTGGGATGTTGCAGGGCTTACACCGGTGCTGATGGAGCTTGGAAAAGCCGGACGGATGTAAAGAATCAATACAATAAATAACAAAAAAGGCTTTGAAATGTAAGAAGTATTACTTATGAAAGATAAGAAAAATTATCTACATTACCCGAAGATTAATCGGGAAAAATGCGGTATAATATTCATACATTGTATATATCAAGGAGGAACAAAAACATGACAGTACCAGAAAGACTTTCCGCACTTCGAAAGTGCATGGAAGAAAAGAACATTGATGTGTATGTAGTACCGACTGCGACTTTCATCAGAGTGAATATGTTGGGGAACATTTCAAAGCGAGAAAGTTCATTACAGGGTTCTCCGGATCAGCAGGAACCGCTGTGATCACAAAGACAGAAGCAAGACTCTGGACAGACGGACGTTACTTCATCCAGGCGGCAGCACAGTTGGAGGGGACAACTGTAGAACTCATGAAAATGGGTGAGCCTGGTGTGCCGGAGCTGAATGCATACATTGAAGAGGTATTAAAAGAAGGAGAGACTCTCGGATTTGACGGAAGAGTCGTATCCGTTGGCGAAGGAGAAGGCTATGCAGCCATCGCCCGGAAGAAGAATGCGAAAGTAAATTACCAGGTAGACTTAATTGATGAGATCTGGGAAGACCGTCCGGTATTATCTGAGGAGCCTGCATTTGACCTGGATGTAAAGTATGCTGGAGAGAATGTTGCAAGCAAACTTGCAAGAATCCGTGAAGAGATGAAAGAAGCAGGAACCAATGTGCACGTTGTATCTACGATCGACGACATCTGCTGGACGTTAAATATCCGTGGAAATGATATAGACTTCTTCCCACTGGTATTATCTTACGGAATCATCACAATGGACAGTTTCGAGCTGTATATCGATGAGAGAAAATTAGATGACAAGTTAAAAGCCAAACTTGCAAAAGATGGCGTAAACTTACACCCATACAACGACATTTACGAAGACGTGAAGAAATTTGGCAGTGATGTGGTTGCAATGATCGATCCTGGAAAACTGAATTATGCATTGTTCAACAATATTCCTGAAAATGTTAAGACAGTAAAAAAGAGAAATCCGGCAATTCTCATGAAAGCGGTCAAGAACCCGGTTGAGATCGAGAACATCCGCAAAGCACAGATCAAAGACAGTGTTGCGCATGTAAGATTCATGAAATGGCTGAAAGAAAATGTCGGCAAGATGAAGATCACAGAGATGAGTGCCTCTGACAAACTGGATGAGTTCCGTGCTGAGATGGGAAACTTCATCCGTCCAAGCTTCGAGCCAATCTCTTCATTTGGAGAGCATGGTGCAATCGTACACTACACATCTTCTCCGGAGACAGATGTAGAGTTAAAAGAAGGACAGTTATTCTTAACGGATACAGGAGCTGGATTCTATGAAGGTTCCACAGATGTAACCAGAACTTACGCACTCGGCGAAGTTCCGCAGATCATGAAAGATCACTTCACATTGGTTGCGATTAGTAACTTACAGCTTGGCAGTGCAAAATTCCTGGAAGGTTCTACCGGTATGATTCTTGACATCCTTGCAAGAAAACCATTCTGGGACAGAGACTTAAACTTCAACCATGGTACAGGACACGGAGTCGGATACCTTCTGAACATCCACGAAGGACCTGCAGGTTTCCGCTGGAAATATCGTAAGGGTGAGACAGAAGTATTACAGGAAGGCATGGTCATCACAGATGAGCCTGGAATCTATATTGAAGGATCTCACGGAATCCGTCTGGAGAACGAACTGTTGACCTGCAAAGGAACATTGAATGAATATGGTCAGTTCATGTACTTCGAAGCAATCACCCTGATTCCAATGGATCTGGATGCGATCAATCCGGATATTATGACACAGGAAGACAAGAAACTGCTGAATGATTATCATGCAAAAGTATACGAAGTGATTGCTCCTTACCTGAACGAGGAAGAGCAGGAGTGGCTGAAGAAATATACAAGAGCTGTCTAAGCAGCGAGATTGAACGGAAGTTTTGAATCTCTGCTTCTAAATGAGAAATGATATTCATATAATGAATTGACAAAGAAATAAATACTAAGTAGAATCTAGGTTAGCTGTAACTAACCTAGATTCTTTTTAGTAAAGGAGTTCTTTATATTATGAAGAAAAAATTCCGAAATCAATCAAAGAATAAGACATTTGATTTTTTACGTTATCTGGGACCGGGCCTTCTGGTAACAGTAGGATTCATAGACCTGGAAACTGGGCTTCGAATATTGCGGCGGGCTCCGGATTCGGATATGAGCTATTGTGGATGGTGACGTTATCGACCATCATGCTGATCATATTGCAGCACAATGCAGCACATCTGGGAATTGCAACGGGACTTTGCCTTTCGGAGGCGGCAAGCAGATATATCCAAAGGCTGTTAAAGAATATTATTCTTCTGTCGGCAATGCTTGCGGCAGTAGCAACTGCGATGGCAGAGATGCTAGGTGGTGCAATCGCATTGCAGATGCTGTTTCGGATACCAATAAAAATAGGGAGTATGCTGATTCTTGCAGTTTCTCTTTTATGTGCATTTACGAATGCTTATAAAAGGATTGAGAAGCTGATCATCATATTTGTATCGCTGATTGGATTTTCTTTCTTATTTGAAATAGGAATTGCGAAGATCGACTGGGGAGCAGCCGCAGTCGGATGGGTGAAACCTTCGTTTCCAGCGGGAAGTATGCCGGTGATCTTAAGTGTATTAGGAGCGGTGGTAATGCCGCACAATCTGTTCTTACATTCGGAGATCATCCAGAGCAGACAGTGGAACCTGGAAGATGATTCCGTGATCAAACAGCAGCTGAAATATGAATTTAAAGATACATTATTTTCCATGATCATAGGATGGGCGATCAACAGTGCCATGATTCTGATGGCAGCAGCTACGCTTTATCAGGGCGGAAATGGGAGGCAGATTGATGATTTGACAGTTGCAGGAAAGATGTTGTCGCCTTTGATGGGAAATGCGGCGACGGTAGTCTTTGCACTGGCACTGTTATTGGCCGGTATCTCATCGAGTATCACTGCTGGAATGGCAGGTGGAACGATTTTTTCCGGGATCTTTAATCAGCCATATGACACGAAGACAAAAGAGACGAAAGCTGGCATTTTATTGACGATGATTCTGGCAGCGGTTGTCATCCTGTTTATCAGCCAGCCGTTTAAAGGTCTGATATATTCCCAGATGCTGCTTGCGATTCAGCTTCCGATTACAATATTTACACAGATATATCTGACCTCATCTGAAAAAGTAATGGGAAAATATGTGAACAGCAGACGTTTGAATTTTTTGCTTCTGGTGATTGCTGTGATTGTAACAGGCTGAATATAGCATTGCTTTTTGTATAGACAGGAAGAACAGAATAAGAAGAAAGAAAAACCGGGCACTGTATAGAAACAGGCTCGGTTTTTTGTATCAATTATTCGGTTACAGCGGAAGCGGCAACGTTTTCTTTCTCAGGAAACATCTTTCTGAAGATCAGACGGATGAATGGTCCGCAGTAGAAGATCTGCCAGAAGAAAGCAACCGGGAAGTTCATGAATGTTGTCTGACACCAGGTGGCGATTACATTGCTTCCTGCCTTCTTGAACAGGATTGTTGCAACAAGACTCATGCAAGGGCACATGATACATACGATCATGGAAGAGATTGCAAGAGTGATGAAGATTGGTCTGTTCTGTGGTGTAACGATACGGAATGCAAGCATATGTGCAAGTTTGTCAACAAAGACAAATTCCAGAACGAAAGCAACCGGCCAAATGATCTTCAGTTCGCCGAAAGCCATCAGGAATACTTCATTGCTCATTCCGCCCACATTCAGGCAGATATTGTAACAAATCATAACGTAAACCATCAGAAAAGACATCATCAGTGTAAAAATAACATTTTGAAATAAAGTTTTTGGCATAATTTTTGTTCTCCTTTTTATGAAATGTTTAAAAATGGGTACAAAAAAGACACTTGTGTTGTTCGTTAATCAAGCATACACTTGTGTCGTTTCCAATTAAACCAAAATTATCTTATTTTTTTGTCCGAATATGAATTATACCGAACGAAAAGCTAAAAATCAAGCATTTATTAAAAAAAGGGCAATTGATTAAAACTCAATTGCCCTTTTAACGGCCTCAATATCTCCCGTAAACAAGATGCTCTCCATTCCAAGTTCTTTACTTGCAATGACATTTTCCACCGTATCATCGATGAAGAAGCATTCACTTGGTAGAAGGTCATATTTATTGAACAGATGGTAATAAATATCGTGTCCCGGCTTTGCCATCTTTAGAGGTGCAGAGAAGACGATGCCATCGAATTCTTTCAGGATCGGATAATCTTCCGGTGCACGTTCCGCAAACCTGGTAGAAGCGTTGGAAAGCAGATAGATTGGAACTCCCCGGGTTTTTAACTCTTTGATGAATTCCCATGTTTCAGGAAGCGGATCGACATACTGGAACCAGTTCTCGAAAAATCGCGGGCAGTATCTTTCAGACGGTCCGGAAGTTCTGCAATCGTATCTTCGGCATTCTGGTCATAGTCGATAGTTCCGGCATCTAAAGCTACCCAGTTTTTAAAAATGGCATCAGCAAGAATATTATAATCTTCCGGTGTAGAAGCAAATTTCCCCAGGATATAGTCTCCTTTAAATTTTCCGATTACATTTCCAAAGTCAAAAATAATATTCTTGTATTTCATCTTAAGTTCCTCCCTGTATTTTATACTGCCTGTTTTATATTTTTATAAACACTATTATAGCTTTATAGATAGAAGGAATCAATATATGAAGGATAAATAACATGTCAATATAAGTATGATTAACAGAAGAATGTCAGGATTTTGTGAGATTGACAATTATCAGGAAAGTGTATATGATTTTCGATAGAATTGTAAAAGGAAAGAGAGATTATCATGGAAATCAGTATACTTTTAATAGAACAGATCGCAGAACTGTTTCTTATGATCCTGATGGGATATATTATTGTAAAGACAGGATTGTTAAAGGGAGAAGACAGCAAAGTTATTTCTAAAATTGTATTATATCTTGTTATCCCGTGTGTGATCATCAATGCATTTCAGGTGGATTATACGAGTGAAAAAGTGAAGGAACTTTTGCTGGTATTTGCAGCGTCGGTATTATTACAGGTTATATTACTGGCAGCAGTGTGGGGTGTTGGAAAGGTATTGAAACTAAATGAAGTAGAGATGACATCCATCTATTATTCGAATTCGGGCAATTTGATCGTACCGCTGGTGACTTTTATTCTGGGAAAGGAATGGGTATTATACGGTTGTGTGTTCATGAGTGTCCAATTGGTATTTCTGTGGACGCATGGCAAGAATACGATCAGCCGGGAAGGAAAGTGGGACTGGAAAAAGATTGTATTCAATATCAATATGATCTCGGTATTTGCCGGAGTTGTGCTGTTTTTTACCAGGATCAGGCTTCCGGAAATTGTAAATCAGACCTTAAGTTCTGTGGGTAGTATGATCGGTCCGGCAAGTATGATCGTAACGGGGATGCTGATCGCAGAGATGAATCTGAAGAGTATATTTGAAAATGTGAAAGTGTATTTTATTTCATTTCTGAGACTGGTCGTGATACCCGTGATATCATTGATGATTTTAAAGATAAGCGGGCTTGTGAACGTACATCCGGATGGAAAGAAATTACTGCTTATCGTATTTCTTGCGGTGATCACACCGTCTGCTTCAACGATCACACAGATGTGTCAGGTGTATGGAAATGATTCGAAATATGCCAGTGCGAATCAATGTTATGACGACATTTGTTATCCATTGTAACAATGCCGCTTATGGTGCTCTTGTATCAGACTGTGATGTAGAAGAGAGTATAGATGAAAGGCGTGTATTTGGATATAGTTGATGAAGAAAATTATCTGTTTTCTGATTGAAAGCGAACCAAAGGTAAGATACAATGGAGATATGAAGGAGGGGAGCAGAAGATGGCAGAATTACTTACAGCGGCGACACCGATATCCTATTATCTCGTTGCAGTAAATATTATTGCATTTATTTTATATGGAACGGATAAAGCGAAAGCAATGCATCATCAGTGGAGGATCAAAGAGGCAGTGCTGATAGGGATTGCGTTTGCCGGCGGTGCATTTGGTGCGTTTGCAGGAATGATTGTATTTCATCATAAGACAAGAAAGATGAAATTCCGAATCTTAGTTCCAATCGCTATTATCATCTGGCTGACCCTTGGCGGATTTTTGGCAGAACGTGATGTGGTAGGACTGACGAAGACAGACCGGCCAAAGAATGAATACAACGGCACAGAGATCACACCGTATCATAGCAGTGTGGATAAAGATGGTGACGGTACGGATGATCAGACCGATATTTTGAAGAATGCATTGGTTTATGTGAAGAAGCGGCCGGTTTACAAGAGCAGATATTATCAGACTGGTTATCCGGATGACAGATATGGTGTCTGTACAGATGTTGTCGGATATGCGCTTAAGAAGAGCGGATATGACCTGCGGGAACTGGTAGACGAAGATATCAGAAAGAATTCGAAGGATTATGATATCGATGAGCCGGATAAAAATATTGATTTCCGAAGAGTAAAGAACCTGAGAATATATTTTGAACATACAGCGGTCAGTCTGACCACGGATGTAAATGACATTGAACAATGGCAGGGCGGCGACATTGTAGTGTTCAAGAATCATATCGGGGTAATTTCTGACAGACGGAATGTGGAAGGTGTACCATATGTGATTCATCATAATGATCCGTATCAGAAGAATTATGAGGAAGATATCCTACAGGAGAGAACGGATATTGTCGGTCATTTCAGAATATCGTAATGGCAAAGCACTGTGAAATATTATCTAATTTCGCAGTGCTTTTTTGGCGCATTTTTCAATATGTCTTTTTATGACAAATCTTTTAATAATAAAGACTGTTCGTCTGGTTTAGCATTCTCAGCAATTACATCACGGACGTTCTGCATACGCATGTCCAGGCCGGCACTGATCTGTGCGCAGGCAAGCATCTCATCCTCCAGATATTTTGCTTTGTCAGCCGGGATATCTTTCTTGTAACGCAGCTTATGTTCCAGGCTTGCCCAGAAATCCATGGCAATCGTACGAAGCTGGACTTCTACAGTCATGTTACGTTTCCCGTCTTGTAAAAAGATTGGTACACTGACGATCAGATGAAGGCTGCGGTATCCGCCCGGTTTTGGATTTTTGATATAGTCTTTCTTCTCAAGAAGTGTGATGTCGTCCTGGGAAAGCAGGCAGTCCGCAAGCATGTAGATATCATCCGGAAAAGAGCAGATGACACGGACACCGGCAATATCATGGATATTTTCTTCAATAGAAGAAAGGGTGAGAGGTATGTCTTTTTTACGGATCTTTTTGATCAGGCTTTCCATGGATTTGACACGGGATTTGATATCCTCAATCGGATTGCGGTCATATTCCAGGGAATACTGTTCGTTTAATACTTTGAATTTCGTCTCTACTTCCATGATGGCACATTGATAATAGGACATCTGTTTCTCTATTGGTTTCATATTTTTATTAACAAAATCCAGAAATTCGTCAGACATCAGACTGTTTCTGACGAAGCGTTCTTTGCGTTGTTCGATAAATGTCTCAAGGGGTCTCATGTTGCATTCTCCTTTCGTTATCCAAAAATATTTTAGCATATTTGTAGTTAAAATTCTATCAACAGATGGAGGCTTTTATGGGGGAATGCGACAATGTGAAAGAAGTGTAGTGGTTGCACAAAATCAAGTCCAACAGTCGGATATGTTCACATGCAAAAGTTTTCGTGGTAAGATAAATGACATAACATAAGATATAAAGAAATAAATCATAAGGAAGTGTAAGTTTATGAATTCCAGATACAAAGGAATATTTTTTATTACATTATCGGCATTATCATTTGCATTTATGAATGCTTTCGTAAGATTATCCGGTGATCTGCCTTCGGTACAGAAGAGCTTTTTCAGAAATCTGGTAGCTTTTTTTATTGCGCTGATCATGATCATAAGAAGTAAGGATGGATTCAAAATCGAAAAGGGAAATCTGAAATATATGATTCTGCGTGCGACATTCGGTACGGTGGGAATCTTGTGCAATTTCTATGCGGTGGATCATCTGGTGCTGTCGGATGCATCGATGCTGAATAAGATGTCGCCGTTTTTTTGTAATTATCTTTTCATTTTTATTGCTGAAAGAAAAGATGAGTCCGGCACAGGCACTGGCGGTTGCAGGTGCATTTATCGGAAGCTTATTTGTAATCAAACCGACATTTACGAATATGGCACTGGTACCGTCACTGATCGGACTGTGCGGCGGGATCTGCGCAGGTATTGCTTATGCGATGGTGCGTATCCTGGGGCAGAGAGGACAGAAAGGTTCTTCGGTTGTAATCTTCTTTTCAGGATTCTCATGTGTGGTTACACTGCCATATCTGCTTCTGGATTTTCATCCGATGAGCGGCCTGCAGATCTTAACGCTTCTGGGAGCGGGGCTTGCGGCTGCAGGCGGCCAGTTCGGAATCACGGCGGCTTATTATCATGCACCGGCGAAAGAGATATCCATTTATGATTATTCGCAGATCATCTTTTCGACGATTCTGGGCTTCTTTCTGTTCGGACAGGTACCGGATAGGTATAGCGTGCTGGGGTATGTGATCATATGTGCGATGGCGCTTTGGATGTTTGTGTATAATAAGAACCGGGATTAAACACAAAATCGATTTAATAATTCAGCTTTTCTGGAATCAAAAGTTTTCCGAATCTGTTCGTTGGTTTTTACCGGTGGATACTCTAGAAAAAACGAAGGAGCTTACTTTATGCAGGCACAAGTAAAAACGTGGGGGAATAGTCAGGGGGTTCGCATTTCAAAGGAAATATTAAAAGCTGCAAACATAAGAGCTTCTAAGACTGGTATTACAAACTGTTATTACATTTTACAATAATTATGTTGACTTATAGAAAATCCATGATATGATTCAAATGTTAGATTTAGGAAATGGTAATTTTATGAAGGAAAACAAGGGGTAAAAAAGATGAATTATAACAAGATTGTACAGGGGATCCTGGACATCGGAGAAGCGATGCTTCAAAGCGGTGCAGAGAATTTCCGTTTGGAAGACAGCTTTTACCGCATGTGCAGAAGCTATGGATTTAAGAGATCGGATGTATTTGTCATTCCGAGTAATATACAGGTGACGGTGGAGACACCGGAAGGCGAGATTATTACACAGATACGTCATATCGAGTCGTCGGAGCCGAATTTTGACCAGCTGGATTATCTGAATAATCTGTGCAGATATGTCTGTCAGCATACACCGGATGAAAATGAGATGCGTGAGAAGTATCTGGAAGTTATCAATCGTGAACCACAGAAGCGTATCACAAGATATGCGGCAGGAATCATGGGTGGAACAGGATTTGCTGTATTTTTCGGGTGTAACCTCCGGGATGCGGTCATTGCATTTATAGTATCGGTGATGATCGTTGCAGTCGGTGACTGGCTTGCGAAGCGTGAAAGCAACTTACTGGTTTACAATGGTATTCTTGCGTTTATATCAGAAGTGATTATTATCGGAGCTTTGAAGATGGGAATTGCAGAGCATCCGGACCGTATTATGATCGGTATCGTCATGCTTCTGATCAGTGGACTGAGTACAACGAACGGAATCAGGGATCTTCTTCAGAGAGACTTCATTTCCGGATTCATTAATATTATGAATTCGTTCCTTGGAGCAGCGGGAATTGCATTTGGAATTGGTCTGGCGATCATATTATTCCACGAGGGATATTCCGATCATTTTATCCTGAATCACAGTGTACCGATCCAGCTGCTCTCCTGCACGGTTGCATGTACGGGATTTGCATTATGGTTCAAGATCCGTGGAAAACAGGTATGGTATAACAGTATCGGAGCATTTTTTACATGGGCAATCTATGTTGCAGTATACGCAGTAAAACCGAGTAACTTCATGGCAACCATGATTGCAGCAGGATTTGTTGGATTTTATGCATTTATCATGTCCAGAGTAAATAAAGCACCTTCAACCATCTTTTTGACTGCATCGGTATTCCCGCTGATCCCAGGACCGAATCTGTACTATGTAATGTACGGGTGTGTCAGCCAGGATCCGCAGATGGTTTTTGATGAGACGATTATTCTTCTGGCGACCTGCCTTGCAATTGCATTCGGATTTATCATCGTAGATGTGGCATCCAGAAGTATCATGCATGCAATGAAGAGAGAATATCATATCGGTAAAAGCGCATTGAATCTTCCGCTGATCGGTGGAAAGAAATAATAATTGAAATCTATGAATTATGAAAAGTTAGTACAGGGAATCCTGAATATAGGAGAAGCAATGTTACAGTGCGGGGCGGAAATTTTCCGGGTAGAAGACAGCCTGTACCGTATGTATAAGAGCTATGGTTTCGTAAAATATGATGTATATGTGATTCCAAGTAATATACAGGTGACGGTGGAGTCGCCGGAAGGTGAGATTCTCACACAGATCAGGCATATAGAGTCTACAGGGGCAGATTACGACAGGCTGAATTATCTGAATGCCCTGTCACGGTATGTCTGTGCATATAATCCGGATGACAAAGAACTGGTCAGGCGCTATAAAAAAGTAATTGCACGGCCGGATCAGAGTGAACTGATCACAGGAATCGCACAGATTACAGGTGGAACGGCGTTTACCGTATTCTTCGGCGGGGATATGCAGGATGCAGTTGTTGCATTGATTGTCTGCCTGATGATCGTTCTGGCAGGCAGATGGCTTGGTAAGCGGGAGGGCAACCCGATGATTTACAATCTGATCCTTGCATTCTTATCGGAGGTTGTGATCATCAGTGCTGCAGGATCGGATTGGGAGATCATCCGGACCGTATCATGATAGGAATTATCATGCTGTTGGTCAGTGCACTTGGTGTGATCAATGGGATACGTGATGTGATGCAGAGAAACTTTATATCCGGAGCACTGGAAGTAATGAATTCAATGCTTGGTGCGTTTGGCATTGCTTCCGGGATCGCACTTGCAATGCTGTTGATGGGAAATATATCGGCAGAAGGATTTGATGTGAATAAAAATACCGTGATTCAGCTGATTTCCTGTACGATAGGCTGTATCGGTTATGCAAGCTGGTTCAAAATACGGGGAAAGAAAATCCTGTATTCCGGTGTCGGGGCATTTCTGACATGGGGGATATATTTACTGGTGTATGCATGGTATCCGAATAATTTTTCCGCAATAGTAGCTGCGTCCTGTTTTGTTGCAGGATATGCATTTATTATGTCGAGATCGATCATGCGCCGTCCACGGTCTTCCTGACCGCATCGGTCTTTCCGTTGATGCCGGGAGCAAGGCTGTATTATCTGATGTATGGTGTAGTCAGCAGAAATTTTTCAATGGCAGCAGAACATGCACGGGTATTGCTCGAAACGTGTCTTGGTATTGCATTTGGATTTATTATTGTAGATGTGATCTCAAGAAGTATCATGCGGGCGCAGGGAAAAGAATATCACATGGGGAAAAAGTCTACAGTTATTAAAAAAGATGAAAAATAAAGACTGTGTTACGAGCATCCGGATGATGCAGGTGAATTTTCCGGATTGACAATTTTCCATCCTTATAATATAGTAAAAGACAAAGAGAAGATCTGATGACTGACGGATAATGTGGAGTACCACAGGGAAATCAGATACTTGGTAGAAGCCGACCGTCTGGGCAGCATTTATCCTAAATGGGATGAGTGTTGTCCTTTTTTTACAACACCGGATACAGAAGAACCGGTAGTGTTGTATGAAAAGGACCGGGAATTCAGAAAGACAACATACGATCAGGAGGAAATGAATGATGAAAACAGATATTGAGATCGCACAGGAATGTATGATGGACCTATCACAAAGGTGGCAGAAAAAGCAGGAATTCCAGAAGAATATCTGGAACAGTATGGAAAGTATAAAGCAAAGATTGATTATAATTTTTTAAAGAAATCAGATAAAGAAGACGGGAAGCTGATTCTTGTGACCGCAATCAATCCAACACCGGCAGGAGAGGGTAAGACAACTACCACGGTAGGTCTTGCAGATGCCCTGCAGAGAATGGGGAAAAAGCCTATGGTGGCACTTCGTGAGCCATCTCTTGGACCTGTATTCGGTATGAAGGGAGGAGCTGCGGGCGGAGGATACGCGCAGGTTGTTCCGATGGAAGATATCAACCTTCATTTTACGGGAGATTTTCATGCGATCGGAGCTGCGAATAACTTACTGGCAGCAATGATCGATAACCATATCTATCAGGGAAATGACCTGAATATTGATCCAAGAAAAATTGTATGGAAGAGATGTGTGGATATGAATGACCGTCAGCTCCGTTTCATCACAGACGGACTTGGCGGAAGGGTAAATGGTGTGCCGAGAGAAGACGGCTATGATATCACTGTTGCTTCTGAAATCATGCAATCCTCTGCCTCTCGAAGGATATTGCAGACCTGAAAGAAAGACTCGGAAAGATTATTGTTGGTTATACTTATGGCAAGATCGCAGACCAAAAACCGGTAACAGCACATGACCTGCATGCAGAAGGTGCGATGTGCGCACTTCTGAAAGATGCTTTGAAACCGAACCTGGTACAGACACTGGAGCATACACCTGCAATCGTGCATGGCGGACCATTTGCCAATATCGCGCACGGATGCAACTCACTGACGGCGACCAGAATGGCAATGAAGCTTGCAGATTATGCGATCACAGAAGCAGGATTCGGAGAAGACTTAGGGGCAGAGAAATTCCTGGATATCAAATGCCGTATGGCAGGAATCAAACCGGATGCAGTCGTGATCGTAGCAACTGTAAGAGCTCTCAAGTATAACGGCGGTGTTGCAAAACCAGATCTGAATGAAGAAAATCTGGAAGCATTAGAAAATGGAATTCCGAACTTAATGAAACATGTAGATAATATTAAGAACGTATATGGACTTCCATGTGTTGTTGCGATCAATGCGTTCCCGACGGATACCAAAGCGGAACTGGATCTTGTAGAGGAGAAATGTAAAGAGGTCGGAGTAAACGTGGCACTTTCCGAAGTATGGGCAAAGGGCGGCGAAGGCGGTCTGAAGCTTGCAGAAGAAGTGGTACGTCTGTGTGAGGAACCAGGTGATTTCCACTATGCATATGAACTGGAAGGAACGATCGAAGATAAATTGGATCAGATCGTGCAGAAGATCTATGGCGGTAATAAAGCAGTACTTACGGCAGCAGCCAGAAGCAGGTAAAACAGCTGACGGATCTTGGATTCGGCAACGCACCGATCTGTATGGCGAAGACACAGTACAGTCTGACCGATGATCCGAAGAAACTTGGAGCACCGAAAGACTTTGACATTACAGTCCGCAACCTGAAAGTCTCTGCGGGGGCAGGATTCATTGTAGCCCTGACAGGAGACATCATGACGATGCCTGGTCTTCCGAAGGTTCCGGCAGCAGAAAGAATTGACGTGGATGATGAAGGAAGGATCACAGGATTATTCTAAGTGTAGATAAAGTTAACAGTAAAATCCGGCGGCTTTTGTGAGGCCTGCCGGATTTTTTGACATTTTTTGACATAAGATTTACAGGATTTTGAAAAACAGCAGGAGAATATGTGCTAGAATTTCAAGTTAGTGTTATAATGCAAGGAGTAAAAAACGGCAAGCAGGCATGGCTGCCCGGCTGTGATTTGAAAAGGAGGAATGCTTATGCGTCAATGCCCGAATTGCAAGTCTGACAATCCAGATGATGCCCGTTTCTGCAATTATTGTGGAATGCGTCTTCCCGAATCAAAAGAGGAAACATTATATAATGATCTGGAAGGACTGGAAAAAGCCCGGAAGGTAGAATTTTCCGATCAGGAGATAGCAGAGGAATCGGAGAAAGTAATTGATGAAGCGAAGAAATTATTCGAACCAGAGTGGAGCGAAGAACCGGAAGAAAAGGATGGTCTGAAAAAGCAACTCACAATTCCGGAGAATCTGGGCCATATGATTGAAGAAGTGACGCGGGAAGAATTAGAACAGGAACTTCACAGGAAGATCAAGCTGAGAGAACAGGATCTGAAAGAGAATGAAACTCCGGAAGAAGAACCGGTTGAAGAACCGACCAGAATGATCGGAGAGGACAGCAAAGAAGAGGCAGATGAGCCGACACGTATGTTCACGGGGGATATCGGAGATTTCATCAAGAAGAAAAAGGACTATGAAGATGTTCCGGAAGAAGATGCATATGAAGAAATTCTTCAGTCCTGGGAGAGAAAGCGGAAAGAAAAGAAGATAAAACGGGAAAAAGAAGGAAAAGATCCGAGTCGTGTGCCGCAATTTATCCGGGATAAACGTTCCTGGTCAGATATGACAACCGGACAGAAGAAAGCAGTGAAAAGAATTGCAGCAGGGATCCTTATGGTTGCTGTATTCTGTATTATAGAAGTATATCACGGTCGCCCGGAGGCGGTGGCAGAGCGCTATTGTAAGGCGTACATGCAGGAAAACTGGAAGAAGGCAGGACGTCTGTCAGATCTTCCGAAAAACGGATATGTAACGCAGGATGAATATGTAAGCTATATGAAGAAAAATGCGGTTACAGGGATTTCCGGTTATGAAATAAAAGAGACAAAGGAAAATCGTCAGACAGAGGTAGAATCCGGCGGAAAGCAGCGTGCATTTACCGTTGCATATAAGACAGAAGATAACAAAGAAAAGATGCAGACGCTTATTGTTCAAAAACAGAAAAAACGAAACCTTCTTTTTTTTACTGATTGGAAAGTATCATCAGACGAGATAGTAGCAAATGACTTTAATCTCTATCTTCCGGCAGGTTCAAAAGCCTGGATCGATGATATAAACTGACGGAGGATTCTAAGCTGAAAGATGACTCTGACAATCTGGAACAATACAAAGTGTCATTGATTGAAGGGGAACATAAGATCAAGGTAAAAGTTCCGTGCTTCCGGATGTACCGGTCCGGGTTCCGGGCGTCAGATAAAGGAAATGCGACGATTTCCAAGATGAAGATGTCGGAAAATGGGAAAAAGAAATTTAACAGAAAGATGCAGGACATCCTGAACGCATATGTGAAAGCTGCGAAGGCAGGCAAATCCTTCTCAGAAGTAGCAGGATTGTTTGAGAAGGATTCTTCCTGCAAAAAAGAGAACAAAGAATTCTATAATGACCTGAAGAAGCAGCTCGGTTCCGGAGACGGTTATATAACGAAAGAAGTAAAACTTGATAATTATGAAGGAAAATATGTGATCAGCGGTGTAACAGGAGTGGTCAGGGGAACATTGTCCTATGATTATAAAGTTACTTTTAAAGAAGAAAATAAAAATGAGAGCCGGTCTGTGTCAGAAACAGGTGATGGCGTAGAAGATGCAGACGGAAGTTCGCAGATGAGCGCCGAATTTGTGTATCAGAATGGAAGTTATCAGCTACGTTCCGTTAATCCTGGAAATATCTGGTATAAGCAGCTGCAGTAGATTTATTCCCAAAAAGTTCTTTCAAAAAAATGCAAATAATATAGGAAAAAGCTTGCTTTTTAAGCCTGGATATGATACGATATTCGGGCGAATGGAAGTAGGCTTTTTTATGCCTAAAATCGGGCAGCATCGCAAGCTGCCACGAAACACGTTAACTAAGAATATAAAGCGAGGTGGAAGTTGTGCGTACAAGAATCACATTGGAGTGTACAGAATGCAAGCAGCGTAACTACAACATGACAAAGGATAAGAAATCTCATCCGGAACGTATGGAAACCAAGAAGTACTGCAGATTCTGTAAGAAACACTCATTGCACAAAGAGACAAAATAATCGCCGCAAGAAGGAGTGAATGTCGATGAGTGGTAAGAAAACTCAGAAAGAAAGCTGGTTCAAAGGTCTGAACAGAGAGTTCAAGAAGATCGTATGGCCAGACAAGATGACAGTTGCAAAAGAGACGGCAGCGGTTGTTTCTGTATCCGTGGTCCTGGGAGCGATTATCGCAGTTGTAGATTTTTTCGCCCAGTACGGAGTAGATTTATTAATTAAATAACTCAAAACGGACAAGAAAGGTGAGATTATGTCAGAGGCAAAATGGTACGTAGTTCATACCTATTCAGGGTATGAGAACAAAGTAAAAGCCAACATTGAAAAGACAATCGAGAACAGACATCTTGAGGATCAGATCCTTGAAGTAAGAGTACCGCTGGAAGACGTTGTTGAGATGAAGAACGGTGTCCAGAAAGTATCTCAGAAAAAGATGTTTCCAGGCTATGTGTTGATACACATGATTATGAACGATGATACATGGTACGTTGTTCGTAATACAAGAGGTGTGACAGGATTTGTCGGACCTGGATCTAAGCCGGTGCCGCTTACAGATGCGGAGATGGCTCCTCTGGGAATCCAGAGAGAGGAAGTAGTCATGGACTACGAGGAGGGCGACACAGTCCAGGTAATCGCTGGAGCATGGGCAGATACGGTTGGTGTAATCCAGTCTATCAACATGCAGAAGCAGAGCCTTACTATTAATGTTGAGCTCTTCGGCCGCGAGACCCCGGTTGAAATTGGTTTCGCAGAAGTTAAGAAAATGTAACAATAAGTGGGAGGGGCGTTGTATGTTCCCCGCCATCACCACAAGGAGGTAATTGAAATGGCAAAAAAAGTAGAAGGTTATATTAAATTACAGATCCCAGCCGGCAAAGCTACTCCGGCACCACCGGTTGGACCTGCTCTTGGTCAGCACGGTGTAAACATCGTTGAATTTACAAAACAGTTCAACGCTAAGACTGCAGATCAGGGAGATATGATCATCCCTGTAGTTATCACAGTTTACAATGACAGAAGTTTCAGCTTCATCACAAAGACACCACCGGCAGCAGTTCTGATCAAAAAAGGCCTGCAACATCAAATCTGGTTCAGGTGTACCTAACAAAACAAAAGTTGCTACAATCACAAAAGCTCAGGTTGAGGAAATCGCTAAGACAAAGATGCCAGACCTGAACGCTGCTACAATCGAGAGCGCTATGAGCATGGTAGAAGGTACATGCCGTTCTATGGGTGTAACTGTAACAGAATAATTGATGAAGATTAATGTGGGAGGGTTATCCCGACAATACCACTAGGAGGTTTATAGAATGAAAAGAGGAAAGAAATACGTTGAAGCTGCGAAAACAATCGACAGAGGAACACTCTACGATGTAGCAGACGCAGTATCATTAGTTAAAAAGACTGCAACAGCAAAATTCGATGAGACAATTGAAGCTCATATCAGAACTGGATGTGACGGACGTCACGCTGACCAGCAGATTCGTGGAGCAGTTGTTCTGCCACACGGAACTGGTAAAAAGGTTCGTATTCTTGTATTTGCGAAAGATGCCAAAGCTGAAGAAGCTAAAGCAGCCGGAGCAGATTTCGTAGGTGGAGAAGAACTTATTCCTAAGATCCAGAATGAAAACTGGTTTGAATTCGATGTAGTAGTAGCTACACCAGACATGATGGGTGTTGTTGGACGTCTCGGACGTGTACTTGGACCTAAGGGATTAATGCCGAATCCGAAGGCTGGTACAGTAACAATGGACGTTACAAAAGCTATCCAGGAAATCAAAGCTGGTAAGATCGAGTACAGACTTGATAAGACAAACATTATCCATGTGCCAGTAGGTAAAGCAAGCTTTACTGAAGAACAGCTTACAGACAACTTCCAGACGCTTATTGATGCGATTAACAAAGTAAGACCTGCAGCAGTTAAGGGACAGTACCTTAAGAGCGTAACACTTACTTCAACAATGGGACCTGGTGTAAAAATCAACCCAATGAAGCTTGTTTAATCCGCAAGATAATAATGAATAAAAACTCCGTATACAGATGTGATGCTGTATACGGAGTTTTTTATACCAAAGTTTTTTGTAAAAGAAAATGAAAAATCTCTTGACAATAACACACGCATATGATAATATACTACAGGACTGCCGAAGACAGTAGGTGCTTGAAAGAGCGTAAGAACACATTTTATGCGGACGCCTACCGAGGAAAGATCGATACTAAAGTATGACTTATCAACCTCTATGTCTTTGGATATAGAGGTTTTTTACATTTATATCTGTCGGCGGTGTAAACTTACAAATCTACAAGGAGGTGCACCATTCGTGGCAAAAGTTGAATTAAAACAACCAGTTGTACAGGCTATTGCAGAGGACGTGAAAGACGCAACAAGCGTTGTCCTTGTTGACTACCGTGGACTGACTGTTGCAGAAGATACAGAGATGCGTAAACAGTTAAGAGAAGCAGGCGTTGTCTACAAAGTTTGTAAGAACACAATGATGAAGAGAGCTTTTGAAGGAACTGATTTCGCAGCATTAGATGAGCACTTAGAAGGACCAAGTGCTATCGCTATTTCTAAAGATGATGCAACAGCTCCGGCAAGAATCCTTTGCAAATTTGCAAAGAATGCAAAAGCCCTTGAATTAAAAGCAGGTGTGGTTGAAGGAACATTATATGATGCAGACGCATTAAATGAACTTGCTAAGATTCCTTCAAGAGAAGAGCTTCTTTCCAAATTACTTGGAAGCTTACAGTCACCTATTACAAACCTGGCCCGCGTTCTCAATCAGATCGCAGAAAAAGGTGGAGCAGATGCTTGTGAAGCAGCTCCGGCAGCAGAAGAAGCTGCAGAGGCACCAGCAGCTGAATAGGCTGATGGCAGCGTAATAATTTATTTCAAAAAAAGAAAATAAGAAAAATGGAGGAAAATAAAATGGCAAAGTTAACAACAGAAGAATTTATTGAAGCTATCAAAGAGTTATCTGTATTAGAGTTAAATGATCTTGTAAAAGCTTGTGAAGAAGAATTTGGTGTATCCGCAGCAGCAGGTGTTGTAGTTGCAGCAGCTGGAGCAGAAGGTGGAGCAGCAGCAGAAGAGAAAGATGAGTTCGATGTAGAATTAGTTTCCGCAGGAGCAGCTAAGGTTAAAGTTATCAAAGTTGTTCGTGAAGTAACAGGACTTGGACTGAAAGAAGCTAAAGCATTAGTTGACGAAGCTCCAAAGGTAATCAAAGAAGGCGCTTCTAAAGCTGAGGCTGAAGAAATCAAGACTAAACTTGAAGCAGAAGGTGCTGAAGTTAACCTTAAATAATTCGAGTTTGATTGAATTATCAGGGCATTCCGGTGACGGGATGCCCTTTCGTATTATAAGGGATGCTGAATATAAGAAAGAACTGAAAAAATAGTGCGGATTTGCTTGACATACTTGACAGGCCTGTGCTATAGTAAAAAATGCGCTATTGTGGATAGTTATGCCATGATTTCGTAAAAAAAACAATAAATTGTGTTGTTTTTTGAGACTCTGCAAGTTATATGGGCAGTGAAAAGCCCAGCCAGAAAAATAAATGAGGAGTGAAACGTCAATATGGAGAAAAACAGAATTCGTCCTATTAAAAGTGGAAAAAGTTCACGAATGAGTTATGCCCGACAGAAAGAAGTCGTTCAGATGCCTAACTTGATCGAAGTTCAGACAGATTCTTACAAGTGGTTTCTGGATGAAGGGTTAAATGAAGTGTTCGATGACATTTCCCCAATTACAGATTACAGTGGAAAATTAAGCCTGGATTTCGTGGATTTTACTTTGTGTGAGAATGAAGTGAAATACACGATTGATGAGTGTAAAGAACGTGATGCAACATATGCTGCACCTCTGAAAGTCAAAGTAAGACTTCACAATAAAGAGACAGATGAGATCAATGAGCATGAGATCTTTATGGGAGATCTTCCACTGATGACAAGAACAGGTACCTTTGTGATTAATGGTGCAGAACGTGTAATTGTCAGCCAGTTAGTTCGTTCTCCTGGTATCTATTATGCCATTGCACATGACAAATTAGGTAAAAAACTGTATTCAGCTACCGTAATCCCGAACCGTGGTGCATGGCTGGAGTATGAGACGGATTCTAATGACGTTTTCTATGTACGTGTAGATAGAACAAGAAAGGTACCGATCACTGTGTTGATTCGTGCATTGGGAATCGGTACAAATCCGGAGATCATCGAACTCTTCGGAGAAGAGCCGAAGATCCTGGCAAGTTTTGAGAAAGATGCTGCAACGAATTATCAGGAAGGACTTCTGGAATTATATAAGAAGATCCGTCCGGGTGAACCTCTGGCAGTAGACAGTGCTGAAAGTCTGATCACAAGTATGTTCTTTGATCCGAGACGTTATGATCTTGCAAAAGTAGGACGTTACAAGTTCAATAAGAAGCTTGCGTTAAAGAATCGTATCAGTGGTCAGGTGCTGGCAGAAGATGTTGCAAGCCCAATGACAGGGGAAGTTCTGGCAGAAGCAGGAACCAAGATCACAAGAGAACTGGCTTCCGCAATCCAGAACAATGCAGTTCCATATGTATGGATCAGCGTAGAAGAGACAGAACGACCAATCAAGGTACTTTCAAATATGATGGTTGACCTTGATGCTGTTGTTGATGTGGATCCGGAAGAAGTAGGGGTTACAGAGCAGGTATATTATCCTGTGCTTGCTGGAATTCTGGAAGAGACAGCCGGAGACATTGATGAATTAAAGGATGCGATCAAGAGAGATATTCACGATCTGATTCCAAAGCATATCACAAAAGAAGATATCTTAGCTTCTATTAACTATAATATGCATCTGGAATATGGCATCGGAACAGATGATGATATCGACCACCTGGGTAACAGACGTATCCGTTCTGTAGGAGAGCTGCTTCAGAATCAGTACAGAATCGGTCTTTCCCGTCTGGAAAGAGTGGTTCGTGAAAGAATGACAACACAGGATATGGAGGGCATTTCTCCACAGTCCCTGATCAATATCAAACCTGTAACTGCAGCAGTGAAAGAATTCTTCGGATCTTCCCAGCTGTCACAGTTCATGGATCAGAACAATCCGCTTGGTGAGCTGACTCATAAGAGACGTCTTTCAGCGTTAGGACCTGGTGGTCTGTCAAGAGACCGTGCAGGATTCGAGGTACGAGATGTACACTATTCTCACTACGGAAGAATGTGTCCGGTAGAGACACCTGAAGGACCGAACATCGGTCTGATCAACTCTCTTGCAAGTTATGCAAGAATTAATGAGTATGGATTTATCGAGGCTCCATACCGTAAGATCAACCATGATGATCCGACTAATCCGGTAGTAACAGATGAAGTTGTATACATGACAGCGGATGAAGAAGATAATTATCATGTAGCACAGGCGAACGAGCAGTTGGACGAAGAAGGACATTTTGTACGTAAAAATGTATCTGGTCGTTACCGTGAAGAGACACAGGAATATGAAAGAAGAATGTTCGATTATATGGACGTATCTCCTAAGATGGTATTCTCTGTGGCTACAGCTTTAATCCCATTCCTTCAGAATGATGATGCGAACCGTGCCTGATGGGATCAAACATGCAGCGTCAGGCAGTACCGCTCCTGTTTACCGAGGCTCCGGCAGTAGGAACAGGTATGGAAGAAAAAGCTGCCGTTGACTCCGGTGTATGTGTGGTCGCTGAAGAAGGCGGTACAGTAGAACGTTCTACTTCTACAGAGATTACAGTTCGTCAGGATGACGGAAAACTGAAAAAATATAAATTAACAAAATTCCAGAGAAGTAACCAGAGCAACTGTTATAACCAGAGACCAATCGTCTTCAAAGGAGACAGAGTCGAAAAAGGCGAGGTTATTGCAGATGGACCATCTACATCTAATGGTGAACTTGGACTTGGAAAGAACCCGCTGATCGGATTCATGACATGGGAAGGTTACAACTACGAGGATGCTGTTCTGCTTAGTGAAAGACTGGTGCAGGATGATGTATATACTTCTATTCATATTGAAGAATATGAAGCAGAAGCACGTGATACAAAGCTTGGACCAGAAGAGATCACACGCGACATTCCAGGTGTTGGTGATGATGCACTGAAGAATCTGGATGAAAGAGGAATCATCCGTGTCGGAGCAGAAGTCCGTGCCGGAGATATCCTGGTAGGTAAGGTTACTCCTAAGGGAGAGACAGAGCTTACAGCTGAAGAAAGACTGCTTCGTGCAATCTTCGGTGAGAAAGCACGTGAGGTAAGAGATACATCTCTGAAAGTACCTCATGGAGAATATGGTATTGTAGTGGATGCAAAGGTATTTACAAGAGAGAATGGTGATGAGATGTCACCTGGAGTAAACCAGTCAGTCCGTATCTATATTGCACAGAAGAGAAAAATCTCTGTCGGTGATAAGATGGCCGGACGTCATGGTAACAAGGGTGTTGTTTCCCGTGTACTTCCGGTTGAGGATATGCCATTCCTTCCGAATGGACGTCCTCTGGATATCGTGCTGAATCCACTGGGTGTACCATCACGTATGAACTTGGTCAGGTCCTGGAGATTCACCTGTCCCTGGCT
>ENA-OQHY01000227-OQHY01000227.1-human-gut-metagenome-genome-assembly--contig:-NODE-227-length-32727-cov-3.842393_pt1 | contig 32727 bp, 41 predicted proteins | sample MGYA00242570_ERZ504733 | MGnify/ENA primary metagenome ERZ504733 (study PRJEB26092, sample SAMD00036219) | human gut metagenome | host: Homo sapiens | study: EMG produced TPA metagenomics assembly of... | reverse complement strand
TTTTCCCGGAAAGGAAATTCCATGGCACCAAAATTAAAATATACGATCATCAGACATTCTTTTTCATAAAAAGAATATACCTCTACCGGATTCCCTTCTATCATTTCAAAGGTCATCTTATGAATGATCTCTCTGTAATCATCAATTTCCTGTCGCTGTGTCTCACATACCTTAGCAACACAAACGGAATGGATATTCCGGAATTTTCCGTCTTTCTCCATGATCATCTGCAGGATCTCTTCTTCTTTTGCGGATTCTCATACAGATCCCGCAAAAATTTTTCCACGTAGACCCTGTCCGCCTTTTCCAGATTTCTGGTCATTTCCTGATAGTTTTTCTGGTAGTTATAAAGATCCCCTGCTTTTTCAAAACCTCCCGCAGTTTCGGAACGGTAACCGGTTTTTCCAAGTAATCGATCACTCCCAAACCAATGGCTTCCTTAACGTATTTAAATTCGTTAAATCCGCTGAAGACAATATAGATACTTTCCGGAACTTCTTTTTTCGCTTTTTTTATCATCTCAAGTCCGCTCATTCCCGGCATTCGGATATCTGTCATAACAATGTCCGGTTTTGTTTCCAGGATCATCTGCAGTCCATCAATTCCATTTTCTGCAGTTCCCACCAGTTCAAAACCAGGCTCTTTTTTCATCAGAGCCGCAATCCCCCTGAGCACGATCTTTTCATCATCGATCAACGCAATCTTTAACATTCTTTACCTCCTCCACAGGCAAAATAAGTTTCACAGTCGTTCCTTCACTAGGACAGCTTTCAAATTGAATATCCGCCTTTTCTCCATAGTGAAGCCGTATCTTCTGATATACATTGGACACTGCGTATCCCTGCATTACATCAACTCCGTCCGGAAGGCCCACGCCGTCATCCTCCACGGTAAATATCAGATGATCTTCCTGTGTTTTTCCTGTTATGGTGATACAGCCTTTTCCTATCTTCGGCTCCAGACCGTGATATATTGCGTTTTCTACAAAAGGCTGCAGGATCTGTTTGATAATATGCATATCCATGATTTCCTCATCAACCAGGATCTTTACCAGAAATTTGTTCTCAAATCTGACATTCTGAATATGCAGGTAATCTTCTATAAATCGGATCTCATCTCCCACGGAAATAAATTCCACACCCTCACTTAAGCTGATCTTGAAGATTTCGGACAAGGCCTGGGTCAGATCTTGCCACCTGCTCTGCTCCTTCTTCCAGTGCCATCCAATACAGCGTATCCAATGTATTATACAGAAAATGGGGATTTATCTGTGACTGCAAAAGCTGAAGCTGAGAATCCTTTCTTAACAGCTCCTCTTTCGATATCTGTTCTTTTAGTTTCAGTTCCTTCATAACCATATTCTGAAATTCCGTACCGATCACTCCTACCTCATCATTCCCGTAAGAATGGTAAAAAGATCTTTTTCCCCTCCCTACTCTGGCAATATCCTCTTTTAGCTTCAACAATGGCTTTGTGATCATTCTTGCTTCTGTCACGCAAAGAATTACCGTAAAGATAACAGCAGCTACCGCAACGATGAGAATGATCGTCCGCATCTGTCCTGCCTCCCGGAAAACGGAGTTCCTGGGAACTGCATGGATCAGAGTCCAGTCATCCTGAGCGGATTCCAGCGTTGTGATCAGATATTTGTTTTCCGAATTTTTCAGGATCTCTTCCAGTTTTTCCTGAAACAGCTTCTCCTGATATCCATTCTGATAAACGATCCGTTCCTGATTCTTCAGAACATAGATATCACCATCTGTGGGAAACTGGCCGATCACATTCCGCATGGTGTTTTTGTTGATCTGAAGTATCAGAAGTCCGATCTTGTCAGATGTATTCAGTTTATTCAGTATTTTTACACAGGAAATAATATTCTCCGAATTTCCTAAAACATCATAACCGTACATGATCTCTTTTCCCGCTGCTTCTTCTGCCTGATGATACCAGTCTGCGGAAGAGATTTTTTCATAATCTGCATCCAGCTCTGCCTCTGAACTTGTTTTTCCCGGCTCCTGATAATAAAATTTTCCATCATTGTCAAAAATATAAATTCCGACCAGATCCTGCAGATTATAAATATACGTACTTCCTATCGCTTCCAGGCCATACCAGCGGGAGGGCTCCATGATCCTTCCAACACCGGAATCTTTTGTCTGCAGGATTTTCTGAACTTTTTCATCTCCAAGGATCATACGTGACACGCCAGCATAAGAAGTTACCTTATCATTCAATACTTCATCGGTTGCATCCAGGATCTTTATATAGGACTGCTCATTCTTTTTTCCAGGAGTCTTCCTGTAAAAATATATATACTGCATCCCATAAACGCTATAATGATAAGAAAAACTGCTACAAAGCTTACTGTCATCCTTCCCCGGATCGTTCGAAAATGAAATTTATTCATAACAGCTCCTTCCCTTGCCCACATGTTTTTTTATATTTCTGCCATCTGTCCATTTAACAGGACTTTCCACCCGGAAAGCTCAAAAGGTCTTACAAACTCTGCTTTCCATTCCTGTGGCAGCTGCAGGATAATCCTCAGCTCATGTTCCTCATAATCTGCCTGCCATTTGCAGAATATCATTCCGTCGCTGCACAGAGAAGTTCCCTCTGCCCATCTCAGACCGCAGGATGAGGCGAAAAAAGAATCTTCTTTTCCAGTTCAGACGGCTGGTCTAATCCCAGTATGTTTTTTTCAGTAATGCTCCGGCCATTCCGTTAAATCCGTGGCATCCTGATATTGCATTGATATTTTCAAAAAATGTTCCTGAGCCGACTTTAAGTTCCTCCAGATATACCTGCTTCAGCTCCCGGATCAGTTCTTCTGTTTCTCCCAGTTCCGACAGTACGGCAAATCGTATCATTAATCCAATAAAAAGATTGGAACCTGCAATATTGGGATTTGCCGGAAATTCCGGACAGGGGCCCATAGTCTTTATAAACTGCCGGAGATAGATCCTGTCGTTTCTGTGAAAACCACTGTAGATTTCCAGACTGCGTCCACCTTCCGAAGGACAATCGTTTCGCTTCAGTTTCCCGTCTTCCACGATTGCTCCGTCTCCGCCTCCGCCAAAGATACCTGCCGTATCATCCAGCCTTTCTATGATCGCCCGCATATCCTGCGCAGCTTTTTTCCATGAAGGCTGCCCGTAGATCTCTCCCAGTCTTTCCAGAACTTTTACTGCCAGGCAATTATTTGCAATACTGATGGGTTTCAGGGCAAAATCCGGTTTGCCAGAGACCAGTCCACAAATTCTCCCTTTTCTGTTTCTTATAAGTACCTGTTTTTCCCCTGAAGAGATTAACATTCCATTAACGAATTCTTTCTTATTCTGCACCGGAACTTTCCAGAAATGCCCGGTCTCCGGAACGTTGATAGTAGTCACAAAGTTCTATGGCAAGCCAGTAAGACCAGTTTATGATTCCGGGATCTGTTTTATCTTTTTTACTTCCGGGATAAACTTCCGGAAAAAATCCCTTCCACATATTTTCTGTCAGCAGAAAATTCTCCAGGAAATCTTTTTCCGTTCCGAGGTTTCCAAACAGCTGCCATGCAGCCTCTGCTGAAAACGTAGAATCACAAAGCCAGCCGCCTCGTTCTCTCTGAGGACAGTCCATAAAAATATCCAGTGTACTGAGCCGCAAAGTACGTTTTGCGCCTTCATAGATCCGGTTCAGATCACCGTCATTTGTAAAGAAACTGCAGATGCCCGGATCCGGATAACTGTCATCCAGAACAGATGGCCATCCAAGCCGGATCTCTCCTTCTGTATGGAAAAGAAAACGGAGATATCTTACCAGCTTCGGTTCAAAGGTGATCAGATGATAACTGCCCGGTTTCAGATTATATCTTGTCACATAGGTATTGGCCTTCAGTTCGCCTTCGTAACTTAAATGATCCGTATTGATCAGATCCAGGATCGTCTCTTTTTCAACTTTGACATCAAATTCCACAAATCCCAGTTCCGAAACCGGATGTTCAAACACCGCGCTGACTATGCCTGTCTCCGGCTTTATCTGAAGATCCCGTTTCAGCCTGAAGCTTCCGCTGAAAGCTCTTTCCTCAAGTCCCCGCAATTTTTGCAGAAACTGATTTTCTTCCGGCAGCTGTTCATACCATTCCCGGTTAAAGGTTCTTGCTAATTGAAGCACAAAGCCTTCTCCTGCATTTTTTGTATCTATCATATCATAGATTCCCATAAAATGACTGATCCTGATTGAATTCAGCGTAGCATAGGGCGCTCTTCTTTCCAGAAAAGTGATCTTTTCCGAAACCTCCTGTGGTGTCTGCCAGTTCCCTTTTCCCCGGATCCAGGCATAGCTGTCCGGCTTCAGATCATACCACTCAAGGATTCCTCTGGAATGGCTCATGGTTTCCACATTTGATCTTCTGTAAGCAAGCTCCTGATATAAAAATTCTCCGTTTTTTCCTGTGGCTGCAAGAACATTCCCATTCTCATCTTCTATCTCTGCAATAAAAATTCCTTTTTCCAGTGTATTATCATTGCAGTATTTACCCATTTTATCAAACGCCGCTATTCCACAGCAACAGAACTTTTTTCCGCTCCTCCCTCTGTCTGACTGCCTCGATATTAAGTACATCCACTCTGCAATAATGATCTGCACATCGTGCCGGCCCACAGGCATATAATTTCCCATTCACAAATAAACGATAGCTACTTCTTGCCGCAATGGCGATCCTGATCTTTCTGTGCTCTTTGATTTCCGCATAAAATCCCAGAAACTGATTATATCTGTTCTTCAGATCCGTTCCCCACACAGGCTTTGCCTGCTTAAATATATATTCCATAAAGTTTCTCCTCCCATCAGCCTAAACTTTTCCTGATACCATCATACCAGAAGATCCTGGTCCGGATAATATGGATATTTTTCTTTTTTCCGGGGAGATTTTTATGTTTTGCTTCTTTTGGGCACACAAAAACAGAGACCAGAATTTTGGAAACTTCTGGTCTCTGTTTTTATATTTCAGCTATCTTTGCCTTTCCGGAGCTCCTTTATAACGCTTCTTCATAAATCCCCAGAATATCCTCGCTGCCTGTTTTCCGGGGATTTACTGCAATGTTTCCGCTTTTCATGGCATCCTCTGTCATCTGGGAAAATGCTCTCTGGTTACTCCCACGTCCGATAATTTTGCGGAATTCCCAGCTGTTTATTCAGCTCCCGTACCGCCTGCTCCAGCATTCCTTTGGAAAATTCCTCTGCGCTTTTCTTTTCCGTGGAAATATTGTTGTAGATCTTCCGGTATTTTTCAAAGGCTGCTTCTTCATTATATTTCACAACGTAAGGGAACAGGATCCCGTTTGCCACGCCGTGAGGCACATTATAAAAGGCACTGACCGGATGGCTCATGGCATGGATGTTTCCAAGCCTTGCCCAGGAAAAAGCCATCCCTGCAAAAAGAGAGCCTGCCAGCATGTCGGAAGCTGCTTCCCTATTACTGCGGTCTGCCACGTAAGTCCGGATGCTCCGCCCAATGAGTTCCATTGCCTTTTCGCTCATGGCCTCGGAAAAAGGAGAGGCATCCAGAGAAACGTATGCTTCCTCTGCATGGATCAGCGCATCCACCCCACAGGCAGCTGCCACAGATGCCGGAGCAGATGTAAGAAGTGTCGGATCCAGCAGCGCGTATGCCGGGATCAGCTCATAAGAAAATACGGTCAGCTTATAATTTCTCTTATGATCCGTGATGACGGAAAAGGCAGTCACCTCAGATCCGGTTCCTGCTGTTGTAGGAATGGTGATCAGCGGGATGATCGCCCCCGGCACCTTGTCTGCCCCTTCATATTCCGTGATGCTGCCGCCATATTTTGCCACAACACCGACAGCTTTTGCCACATCCATAGGGGAACCGCCGCCAAGAGCAACAATAAAGTCCGCTCCACTTGCCCGGACCGCTTCTGCTGCACGTTCCACAGTCTCCACGGATGGATTTCCTTCTGTATCACAGAAGGTGCTGACTGCAATGCCGGCCTGTGTAAGGATCTCTTCACACTGCCCCACCACACCAAGTCTGTTCAGTGTGGGACCGGAAATGATAAAACCATGTTTTCCTCCAAGCTTCCCGGCTACCCCGGGAAGCTCCTTTAATACACCCTCACCAAAAAGAATATTCTGCGGTACAGAAAATGTAAATCTTTTCATGCTGTCCATCTCCTCCGCTTATTCTGAAAGTGCTTTTACTGTCTCTTCAATGATGGCAGCCGCCTGATCACAGTCCTCCTCTGTAATGATCAGCGGCGGTACCATACGGATGGTATGTACTCCGATTGCAGTGATCAGAAGATGGCTGTCCAGACAGCCATGCTTTACATCCACACCGTAAATAGCATCATCAAATTCCACGCCTACCAGAAGTCCCTGACCACGAACCTCTTTTACATGAGGGATCTTTGCAAGTTTTTCCATAAAATAAGTACCCATCTTTGCCGCATTGCCAGCCAGATCTCTGTCGAGAAGTTCCCCAACCTCTGCAAGTGCCGCAGCACAGGAAACCGGATGTCCGCCGAAGGTTGTTCCGTGGGAACCAGGTGTGAATGCTTTTGCTACTTCCTCTGTAGCGCAGATCGCGCCGATCGGCATACCTCCTCCAAGGGCCTTTGCCATGGACACAATATCCGGTTTGATCCCGTAATGCATATAGCTCATCACCTTACCGGTTCTGCACCAGCCTGTCTGAACCTCATCAATAAGAAGGAGCATATCGTTCTCATCACAAAATTCCCGAAGTCCCTTCATAAATTCCATGGTTGCCGGATGGACACCACCCTCGCCCTGTACAGGCTCTATCATAATGGCAATGGTATTTTCCGTGCAGGCATCCTTGAAAGCCTCAAGATCATTGTACGGTGCATAGGAAAATCCGTAGGTCATAGGACCGAAGCCAACCTGGCATCCGTTTCCCGGCTGTCCGGTAGCAGACATGGCACCAAAGGTTCTTCCATGGAATCCCATTTTTGCAGTTACGATATGATAACGGTTCGGACCATATTTTTCGATTCCGTGTTTTCTTGCCATTTTGATCATAGCCTCATTTGCCTCTGTACCGGAGTTCTGGAAAAAGATCTTATCCATTCCGATGGTTGTGCAGACCTTTTCAGCAAGAAGAGCCTGAGGAATGGTATACGGATAGTTGAAGGTATGCATCAGTGTCTGTGCCTGGTCTACAACCGCTTTTACTACCTTCTCATTGCAGCTTCCTGCGGAGTTTACTGCGATACCTGCATAAAAATCCAGATATTTTTCGCCCTTCTCATTGTAGATATACTGGTCTTTTGCACTTTCTGCCAGAAAATCCATTCTCTCATAGGTCTCGATCATGTATTTGTTTACTTTTTCCTTGATATCCTCAAATGTCAGTCCTGTTTCTTCCAGCTTCATTTCTTTTCCTCCCCTTTTGTGATCTGTTCTGATAAGATCTGTTCCCGCGTGATCAGACCCTTCATCACCAGATATTCTTCAATCATCTTTACGCATCCTGCAATTCCGACTTTTTCACTGTTCAACGTCATATCGTAATTGACGGGATTAGTCCAGTAATTTCCTTTTGTATAATATTTATAATAGTCCGCCCTGTACTTATCTGTGTTCTCAATGGTGGCTGCTGCCACATCTGCGGATACCTTCATCCTCTGCATGGTCCGCTCCAGACAAAAGGCACGCGGCGCTTCGATATAGATACTTACCACATTTTTTCTGTCCTTTAAGACATAATCCGCGCATTTTCCAACGATCACACAGGATTCCTGATCTGCCAGGTTTCTGATGATCTGTGACTGATACTCAAACAACCGGTCATCGGAAACAAATTTCTCATTTCTTGCAATGTACTGTCTGGATCTGGGCAGCCCTTTAAGGAATCCTGTAAATCCTCCGTTATTCCGGATACGCTCATTGATATCCAGGAAGAGCTTTTCATCCAGTCCGCTCATCTGGCTTGCCAGTGTCAGGATACGGTTTTCATAACAGTGGATTCCAAGGTCTTTTGCCAGCATGGAGGCGATTTCCTTTCCGCCGGTTCCAAAACCTCTGGCAAAGGTTACAATAAAATTTTCCATTTTATACTCCTTCCTATCCTGCCAGATAACGGCTCAAAAATTCTCTGGTACGGGCATTTTTAGGATTTTTAAACAGCTCTGCCGGAGGTGCATCCTCCACAATGTAACCCTGATCCATAAAAATCGTCCTGGTGGAAACATCTCTGGCAAATGCATCTCATGAGTCACAATGATCATGGTAAGGCCTGTGGTCGCCAGCTCCTTCATAACATTTAAAACCTCTCCTACCATCTCCGGGTCCAGTGCTGATGTAGGTTCATCAAAAAGCAGGACCTCCGGATTCATGCAGAGCGATCTTGCAATGGCAACCCTCTGCTTCTGTCCACCGGAAAGCTGTGTGGGATTTGCATTGATAAACGGTGCCATTCCTACCTGCTTCAGATGTGTGATCGCCCGGTCAAAGGCTTCTTCCTTTGACAGATGAAGGACTTTTCTTGTACAGAGCATACAGTTCTGGAGAACTGTCATATTGTTAAAGAGATTAAATGACTGAAATACCATGCCGACTTTTGACCGGTAATCATTGATCTCCTTCTGGACTGCTCCGATCTCTTTTCCATGATAGCGGATCTTTCCGCTGGTCTGGGTTTCCAGCTTGTTGATACAGCGAAGCAGAGTGGATTTTCCGGAACCGGAGGAACCAACAATACAGATGATCTCGCCCGGCTCCACGTTGAAGTCAATTTTTCGCAGTACTTCATGCTGTCCAAATGCTTTACTTAATTCCTCAACGGATATGATTGCATCACCCATTATTTTTCCCTCCTTACGGATTTTCCATATATTCCACTGCCAGTGCGTAGTTCTCTGTTTTCTTCATCTTCTTTTCAAGGAATGTAACAGACGGTTGAATACAAAGCAGAGTACAAAATAGATCACTGCAATAACAAGATAGGATTCAAAATATTTATAATAATTTCCGCCTACAGTCTTTGCTGCCATAAACAGCTCCTGAACTGCGATAACATTCAGAACGGAAGTCATTTTCAGATTTGTAAGAAATGTATTTGCCATCTCAGGGATGATATTTTTGAAGGCCTGCGGAAGTACTACATAGATCATGGTCTTCATAGGTGACATTCCCATGGCCCAGGCGCCTTCCCTCTGCCCCATATCAATGGAACCGATGCCGGCTCTGACAGTTTCTGCCATGTAGGCTCCGGTGTTCAGTACCGTTACCATAACACCTGCAAACAATGGTGTAATATTCACATTTGCCTGACGGATACCATAATACAGGACCATCGCCTGAACGATCATAGGCGTGTCTCTGAAAACCTCCACATAGATCCTGCAGATTGCCTTTAAAATTTTAAAAATTCCTTTTTTCAGAATGCTGTCGCCTTCATTGATACGGATATCCTGGATGATACCGATGATATAGCCCAGCAGGAAACCAAGAATGGTTCCTGATACAGCTATATAGAGAGTCAGCCAGGTTCCTTCCAGAAACATACCGGAATATTTTTTTGCCAGAAAGATCATCCATTCCAGGGAATTGGACGGATCTGTAATTGAAAAGCCTAACATATCTCCACCTCACTTGGACTAGTTCGCTGCCGGCTGCTGTGTCAGAACAGTATCCATCAGCTCATCCATTTTCTCTTTATCGTTCCAGCCGATGTCATCCATGGCACCCTGCAGCTTATCTCTCAGCTCTGTATCATCTTTTCTTGTTGCGATGCAGACGTTGACCATTTCATCATCATTTTTAAAGGTATCCTTCTCATCCAGGTTGATGATCTTCAGATCCTTGTTTGTCAGTGCTGCTGATTCTGCTGTAGGAACATCTACAACGCAGACATCTGCAACTCCGTTGGAGATTGCCATAAAGCACTCGGAGGTTGTCTCATAGTTTCCGGACTGCTCTGCACCGTCGATCTGATCCAGAAGCGGTACCCATCCGGTTCCAAGCTGTGTGGTAACCTTGCAGCCTGTTCCTGCAAGATCGGAAAGACCTTTGACATCGTCATATTTGCCTCCTGCTTTTACCACGATACAGTTATCTCTGTAATAATATGGTTCTGTAAATGCATATGATTTTTCTCTTTCTGCCGTTTTTCCCATGCCAGCGATGATACAGTCATAATCGCCGGCATCCATGGAGATTCCAATGGAGGACCACTCAACCTTATGGATTTCCAGCTTCATTCCAAGCTGATCTGCAAGCTTCTGAGCTACTGCCACATCGTAGCCATATGCGTAATAATCACTGCCGTAAATAGGTTCTGCCTTGCTTCCGTCCGGGGTTGTATCTGTATCCTGGGTCCAGTTGAACGGTGCATATGCACATTCCATGCCAACCCTTAACACATCCTTATCGGATTTGTCTGCTGCCCATGTGGAAGCCGCTGTAGATGCTAACATTGCTGCGGAAATAATACCTGTGATCACCATTTTGCCTAAAAGATTTTTTTTCATATTTGTTTCCTCCTCTTCTACATAGCTGGCACAAAACATATTTAGCTGGTCAACCTGAACGTTTTCGCCTGTAAACAAAAAGGGCGCTGAAAGAAATTCTTCATTTCCTTCAACGCCTTTGTTGTTTGATAGACTTCATTATACTCAGAAGAAGCTTTTCGTCAACTTTTATTTTGCACAAATTAACTGTTCATTTTGCACAGTCCTGTAAATATATGAACCTGTTCTTCAGGAAAACATCAGCTGCTTGATCAGGATACAGTTTATCATATCCAGATATTCCATATAGTCATCCAGCTCAAAATCTATCAGCTCCTGGATCTTATTCAGCCGGTACTGCAGGGAATTTCTGTGGATAAAAAGCTCCCTCGCCGTTTTTCCGACACTGAACCCGTTCATATAATAGGCAAGCAGGGTATCCAGAAGAAACGTTCCGTTGGCATGATCGTATTCCTCCAGCTTTCCCAGCCGTTCATTGCAATAATTCAGGATCTCATCATGGTTGTCGTTATTGAACAGATACTGATAAATCCCCATGGCAGTTGCGCTTAAGACTTTCTTGTGCTTGGGATTTGGAAGCATGTCTTTTTTTGGGGATCAGACGTTTTGCCTCCTGATAGCTGGTGCCGAAATCTGCAGGATTGGTGTAGATGCCGCCCAGGATACAGGTACTTCGGATAGTTCCATGAAACTGCGGACTGGCATCGATCTTCTGCAGAACCTTTTCCAGCTCATGTTCAATGCTTTTGTCTTTTTTTGCCTCAAAAAGAAGGACAAATTTGTTGAGAAACCGGAGGAACATGGGCTTTCCTTCCATTGTCATGACTTCCTGGTTCAGATAATTGGCATAATACTCGTAGATATGCTCATCCTGCTCCAGATTGATGCCGTACTTCCGGTCAGCCACAATGATCCCTACTCTGCAGGGTGTGGTAAAGTTGATCCCGAACTGCTGGGAGATTTTTTCGATATAGCGGTCATTAATATCATAGCCAAACAGAAGATTGTAAAGATAATCTCCCATCCGCCTGTTCTGCATTTCATATTCCAGGATGATCTTTCCCACACTCTGGGCAATATCCACAAAAGAAGCTCCCTTCCATCGGATGTAAAACAACGGGAGCTGAAGCGCATTGGCTTTGTCGATCATCTCCTTCGGAACGGGTTCTTTGTCATCGGTGATAGAAATCCCAAAGCCTGAGATCCCAAGCCCATATAGTTCTTCCATGACTTTCCCTGCTTCTTCCAGGTCAAACCGGACATACGTCTACCACACACAGCAAAATTTCCCTGGTTCATATGCTCCTCAAAAGGCCGGGTCTGCACCATATAGGTCCATGTGACAGGTCTTGTGAGACCTTTTTCCCCGGCAATCAGCTCCACTCCGTCCAGCTGCAGCTCCAGTATATCCTGACAGGTGATCATATGCATCAGCTCCTTATTTTTGCAGTATTTCACACGCTCTCTTCCATAAACAGGCAACAACAATATCTGATTTTCTCATCCTTCAGTTATCCTAGCAGAAATATCTGATTCCGGCAACTCACAGCTCTGCATCCAGTTACATTCAGACTTATTCTGCCTGTGGTTTGCTTATCTGTGCTGTATCATTCTTTACTCCGGCAGATTTTTCGGCATGCTCTTTCACAAGGTTCCGTCCAAGCAGAGTCAGGCATACAAATGCGATCACTGCAAAAACAGCTCCGATCCCAAATACCACGTTCATCTCATAACCTTTGCTGCTCACCAGACCGGAGATTGCCGGTGCGCCAAAGGTTGCAAATACAATGCCGAACATGACAAATCCGTAATTCTCCCAGTGTGCTTCATTCCGAAAATAGAGCTTGTCAGAGACGGAAGCTTCCCATGATGCCGCCGTAGCAGCCGTACATCAGAACAACAGCAACCGTTACTGCCAGGGATCTTGATACAGCGAGAACTCCCATAGCGATCACTGCCACGATCAGCACTCCTTTGATGCAGACGATCCTTCCCACTTTATCTGCCAGTGTCGGAAGCACCAGTCTTGCTCCCGCATTGACAATGGATCCAAGCATAACGGCGCTGACTGCCACTGCAGACGGAATCCCAAGGTCGATCTGGTAGGTCTGGGATACCGGTGAAACCATAAAATAAGAAATCAGTCCAAAGAACATGGTCGCAAGAAGAAGATAAAAATTTCTTGTACGCATCATCTCTCCGGATGTATACTGCTTCATCTCCGATGTTCCGGACTTTGCCGCAGAGCCACCTGCGTTCACCAGACTCTTATCGGGTGCCTGAAAAAAGATGCCGCACAGGATCCAGGAAACTGCGATGGCTGCCCCAATGATCAGAAAGGTTTTCTGCACGCCCTCTGCCTCCAGCAGCTTTCGACTCAGCGGCGCCAGGAAAAATCCGCAAAGTCCGTTGGCAGTTACCACAACGCCGGAAGCAAATCCGGTACGGTCCGGGAACCATCTCTGTACCGTTGCCAGAATCACCGTATAGATCATTCCCTGACCAAATCCCTGCATCACTCCATAGGAGAGATACATAGGAAGCGGTGTGGAAACGATCAGAAATGCGGATGCCAGGATTCCTGCCGCAAAGGTCCCGCCTCCGATCCATACAATCGTCTTTTCCTTAAAGCGGTTCTGCATCCTTCCGCCTACGATATTTCCGAATACAAAGGTGCTCAGTGCCAGATAAAAGCACATGGATGCCTGTCCCTGGCTCCAGCCTGCCTGCTCCATCACATAGGGCTGGTAAATAGACCATACATGGGGATATCCGGTAAAAAAGATTGCAAAAGCTCCGAATATCATAGTCAGCAGACGCTGTTTTTTCTGTATTCCTGTCATAATTTCCTCCTCTGAAAAAGATTTCAGGCCTGCTCTATATTCTCTGCTCACAGAATGCAGCCTGTTTCTGTACACACGATCTGCACGTTTTCCTGCACATTAGCTCCGCTTATATTTGATATTTTCTTATTTGCGTGCTATTCTTCTTTGTTTGCGTGTTAAATGCGTGTTAATTATGTTGTGTGTATGTTATCACACGCAGTCTGATTATGCAATATAAATTTACAGCTTTTTCTGTTTTCTCGTTTTTGTCCAAATTTTCCTGTTATTTCTTTGTATATTATTCACAATGGCTGTATTTCGAGCACGCATATGCACGCACATGTTTTTTATTTTAGATACCGTCTTTATACGTTTTTTCATTTTATATTTCTTTATTTACGCAAAAAAGCACGCCATGTAACAGGCGTGCTTTCGTGATTTTATATGATTTCTGTTGCTTATTTGATTATCTTCAGCTCATATTCCCTGGTTCCCAGACCGATCTTTTCTGCCTGATCCAGGGTTGCCTTCCACTCAATATTCGGATTGGAATCCTTAAAGTGGTCATGGTGACAGTGCCATCCCGGCTCTGCCAGATGCTCTCCAAGCTGGCTGTTAGCGATCGGTGTTGCCTTCAGGCAGGCATCTGCACAGGCCTGATCCAGTGCAACCGGGTCAAAGCTTGCGAACATTCCGATATCCGGAAGGATCGGCGCATCATTTTCACCATGGCAGTCACAGTTAGGCTGATATCCTGTACCAGTGCAATATGGAAATGGGGACGTCCGTGACAGACAGCCTGTGCATACTCTGCCATCTTGCGGTCAAGAAGCTCGTTTGCACTGCTATTCGGATTGTATACGGCATCATAGCTGCAGGCCCCGATACAGCGACCACAGCCTTTGCATTTATCGTAATCGATAACTGCTTTCTTGTTTACATATGTAATCGCATCACTTCCGCACTCTTTCGCACAACGGCGGCAGCCACGACAGACTTCTTCATTGATGGCCGGCTTTCCGCTGGCATGCTGCTGCATCTTTCCGGCACGGCTTCCGCATCCCATACCGATATTCTTCAGAGCACCGCCAAAGCCGGTTGTCTCATGTCCCTTGAAGTGGCTGAGACTGATAAAAATATCTGCGTCCATGATAGCATGGCCGATCAGGGCAGTTTTACAGTATTCTCCGTTCACTACCGGAACTTCTACTTCATCGGTTCCTCGAACTCCGTCACCGATGATGATCTGACATCCGGTTGTGATCGTGTTAAATCCATTAAGATTTGCACAGTCCAAATGCTCCAGTGCGTTCTTTCTGCTTCCCGGATAAAGGGTATTACAATCTGTCAAGAACGGCATTCCGCCCTGCTCCTTACAGAGATCTGCTACTACCTTTGCATAGTTCGGACGAAGGAATGCCATATTTCCAAGCTCTCCGAAATGCATCTTGATGGCTACGAATTTTCCATCCATATCGATATCTTTGATTCCTGCGGCAACGCAGAGTTTTTTCAGTTTGTCCAGCTGACTGGTTCCCACCGGGCAACGAAAATCAGTGAAATAAACTGTTGATTTTTCCATTCTGGTTTTCCTCCTGTTTGATCATTTCAAAATAAATTTACCCTTTTCCTGACAATATGTCCAGTTTTTATACTAAAAATGTATAAAAAATGCGCTACTCTACTCTCGAAAAAGGATCTGCGAAAAATACCGGAACTTTCCATCATTAGTCCAGCACTGCATTCCCACAGCATCTGCCATCTTCTGCGCATCCACACAATAGGCAGACATACAGGAATTATGCTTGTACGGTCCGGCGCTCATGATCAGAATATCTGTTTTTCCGCACTCTTTCATCTTCTCTGAGAGCTGCTCTGTCAGTTTATTATGTGCAAGTTTGGCTTTTCTGTAATCCATGAGTCTGTCCTGCGTCGTCTGGAGCACCAGAGTGTTCTCATAATCCAGGGCACGTTCCTTCATTTCTTCCACAGTCCCGCTTTCCGGTGGACATGCGGGATTTTTATCATAATTACCACAGGCATTTTCTTCACAGAAAACACGGTATTCCGGCACAAACACCAGCTTATCGGTTTTCATGACCGCTGCATCGGAAAAGCCAAGCTTCTTTGCTTCTTCAATAAAATCCATTTTTCTCTCCTATGCTTTTTTCTTTTATAGTGCCACATTTTATTTGTTTTTACAAGCTCTGACTTTCACTCTGCCGCCAGGCGGATAAACTCCTCCATCTCTCTTGTCTTAAACTTATTTTTATGGTAAAAGATCTGCCGGTACATGGATATCTCCACATCTTCCACATGTAAAAGGGCAATTCTTCCTTTCCGGATATCCCGCTCCACAGCCAGATAGGGAAGAAAGGAAAGTCCGTGGTTCTTTTCCAGCATGCGGATGATAAAAGCGGTATCGCTGATCTCCAGTACCGGTGACAGGGCCTGCTTCTTAAGCGCCAGCTGCTGATCCAGGGCCTGCCGATAATTGGCATTCTTTTCCGTGAGAAAAAAGGCTCTTCCAGAATATCCTCCATCTTCAGCGTCTTTCCCGCAAACTCCGAATCTGCAGAGGCCACAAATACTACCTGCTCCGCCTTCTCCATGACCTTCACCCAGTTCTGGTCCCACCTTGGGGTATCCAGTATATAAATAAGATCCAGCCCGTTATGCTCCATCATTCGTATCAGCTGCTCCGGTGTATCAATAGTCACCTGCATATTTACTTTCGGGTGAAACTCACGAAATTTGCTGAGAACAGCCGGAAGCTTTGCTGTGCAGAGAGATTCAATAGTCCCGATATGCAATGGATTTTTCAGTTCCGCATCATCATTCATTGACTTTTTTGCTTTATTTACGTCATATAAGATCCGGCTTGCATGCCCCATAAACTCTTTTCCGGACGGAGTAAGCACCACACGCTTTCCGGTTCTGTCAAAAAGTCTTGTTTCCAGCTCATTTTCCAGAAGACGGATCTGGACAGTGATCGCTGACTGAGTGTATCCCAGAACCTCTGCTGCCCTGGAAAAGCTCTGAAGCTGTGCTACATGTACAAACGTCTCCAACTGACGGATTTCCATGATTTTCTCCCTTTTACTATGAAATTTTTTCATCGTGATGATGAAATCTGTGAATTTGCCTTATTTTTATGTCAATGTTACAATACAATCACGAGGACGTCAATCGTATTTTTGTGCAAAATGAATAAATTCATACTTAGGAGGAAAGAATCCAAATGGAAAAGAAAAAAATCAAGATCGGACTTGTGCCGAAGCTGATCATTGCCATCATCGTAGGTATCCTGTTCGGCCAGTTCCTTCCGGAAGGCTTCTGTCGCTTTGTTGTAACCCTTTCCGGATTTTTCAGTACCTTTCTGAAATTCGTCATCCCGCTGATGATCCTTGCCTATGTGACCATGGGTATTGCGGATCTTTCACAGGGTGCAGGGAAGCTTCTCCTGATCACAGTGGCTCTGGCTTATGGCTCCACTCTGATCGCAGGTTCCGCATCCTATCTGGTATCATCCAGCCTGTTCCCGCACTTTATGAGTGAAGGTGCACTGGATCAGATTGCAGCTACCGCAGACGCATCCCTGACACCATTTTTCTCTATCACACTGGAGCCGGTCATGGATACTCTTTCTGCTGTTGCCCTTGCCTTTGTCATGGGACTGTGCCTCTCTTCCATGCGTGGAAAAGAAATGGGAAACAGCCTTTATAACGGAATGAGTGACTTTTCCAAGATCATTGATAAGGTCCTTCATACCATTATCATCCCGCTGCTTCCGCTTTACATCTGCGGAACCTTCACAGATATGACTATTTCCGGAAAAACCTTTGCCATCTTAAGCATCCTCTGGAAGGTATTCCTTGTTGTTATCATCATGCACCTAATCTGCATTACGATCCAGTTTGTGATCGCAGGTACTGTCAGCAAAAAGAATCCTTTCACTCTGATCAAAAATCAGATCCCGGGATACACAACTGCTCTGGGAACCCAGTCTTCCGCAGCTACCATCCCGGTCAATCTGGAATGTGCCAAAAAGGACGGCGTGTGTGAGCAGATCCGCAACTTCGTAGTACCGCTCTGTGCAAACATCCACATGGCCGGTTCCATGATCACCATCACAGCCTGTGCTACTGCAGTTTGCCTTATGAACCAGCTGCCCATCAGTCTTGGGATCATCGTTCCGTTCATCATGACTCTCGGTGTTGCCATGGTTGCATCTCCCGGTGCTCCCGGTGGTTCCATCATGACTGCCCTTCCATTCCTTTACATGGTATTCGGAGCGGAAGCCGGTGATCCGGACGGTGCCATCTGTGCTATCATGGTTGCCCTTTACATTACCCAGGATTCCTTCGGAACTGCCTGCAATGTATCCGGTGACAACGCCATCGGCGTGATCGTTGACACCATTTATAAGAAATTTATTGCAAAAACACCACAGGAGAATTAAGCAAAATGTCTTTTATCAGTGTATTTGACGTTATGGGTCCCAACATGATCGGTCCTTCCAGTTCTCATACCGCAGGGGCTGCACGCATTGCTTTCCTTGCCCAGAAGATGATCACGCCGCCCCTGAAAAAAGTGGAATTCATCCTTTATGGTTCCTTCGCCAGAACATACAAAGGACACGGTACAGACCGTGCCCTCCTTGGCGGGATCATGGGCTTTTCCACAGATGACATGCGTATACGGAATTCTTTTGATATTGCCAGGGAACAGGGGATCGACTTTTCCTTTACTCCAAATGAAGCGGAAACCGATGTCCATCCCAACACTGTAGATATCCATATGGTCAATGAACAGGGACAGGAAATGACAGTCCGGGGGGAATCGCTGGGCGGCGGCAAGGTCCGCATTGTGGAAATCAACCACGTGAAAGTGGATTTCACCGGCGAATACAGTGCCATCATCGTGATTCATCAGGATACTCCCGGTGTTGTGGCCTACATCACCAGATGCTTAAGTGAACGTAACATTAACATTGCCTTCATGCGCCTCTTCCGTGAATCCAAAGGAACCACAGCCTATACGATCGTGGAATCCGACGGTCATCTCCCGGAAGATATCGTAGAAAGCATTCACCGGAACACCAACATCCATGATGTCATGGTTGTTCAGATGTAGGGAAAAGGAGGATGTGTTTTATGGATTTCAAAAATGCCAAGGAACTTCTTGCTCTCTGCCAGAAAAAAAGCTTCCGATTTCCGAAGTAATGCGCCAGCGTGAGATCCTTCTCGGTGAAACCACTGCTGAAATCGTGGACCAGCGCATGGACCGTGTTCTGGAGATCATGAAGGATGCTGCTTTTTCCCCCATCAAAGATCCGGTGATATCTATGGGCGGACTGATCGGCGGTGAAGCCCGAAAGCTCTGCGAATTTCATGACCTGGGAAAAAGCCTGTGCGGAAATGTTCTCGGAAAGGGGATCACCTACGCTATGGCAACCCTTGAGACCAACGCTTCCATGGGACTTATCGTTGCCTCTCCTACTGCCGGCAGTGCCGGGATCGTTCCCGGAATGATGCTTGCTCTTCAAGAGGTCTACGGCTTTTCCGATAAAAAATCCGCCAGGCACTATTTAATGCAGGCGCGATCGGCTATCTTGCCATGCGTAATGCAACAGTTGCCGGTGCTGTTGGCGGATGTCAGGCTGAGGTCGGAATCGCTTCTGCAATGGCTGCTTCCGCTGCTGTTGAGCTTCTTGGCGGCACTCCGCTGCAGTGTACCTATGCGGTTTCCACCGTTCTTATGAATATGCTCGGTCTTGTATGTGACCCGGTAGGCGGCTGGTGGAATATCCCTGCCAGAACCGTAATGCAGCTGGTGTTTCCAATGCCCTAATCGCAGCGGAAATGTCACTGGCCGGTATCCCCCAGTTCATCCCGCTGGATGAGATGATCGATGCCATGTATACTGTGGGCAAAAAGCTTCCTGCAGAGCTTCGTGAAACTGCTCTCGGCGGTTGTGCAGCCACACCGTCCGCCTGTGAAAAGTGTCATCTTTGCAGTTGAAATGCAACTATGGCAGAGAAAAAGCAGTTGGATATCTTATGCCCCATTTGTTGCACAGCTCTATATTGAATAATAACTTCATAGTTTGCTCAGTCAGATAATAAAACGGAGAATTCCTTAAATTTTTCTTTCGGGAATTCTCCGTTTTATTTTTTATAAATCCTAATTTATAATTTCATGTGTAAATATCTTTTATTTCTCCAGCACCGGGATATTCTCCTTTTCTGATGCAGTAATTTTACAGGTTTGTCATAAAACAGGCATTCTGATCTCGCATTCGCTGATTGCTCAGATTTTTTCGATTTTATTTCGTAATCCCAGCATTCTGTGATCCAGATTAGCAATTTCTTCTGCATATTTTTTTAATTCTGTTTCAATTTCCGCATTGTCTCTTTTTTTATAATACAATTCATATTCTAACACAGACCAGTAATCCATCGCAATGGTCCGAAGCTGTATTTCCACCAGTTCTTTCTGTTCACCTTCCGCAGAGTAGATAGGTACTTTCACGATCAGATGAAGACTTTTGTAGCCGTTTTTCTTTGGATTTTTAATGTAATCCTTTATCCGGACGATCTCGATATCCTTCTGCATTTCCAGGGATTCTGCAACCTGGTAAAGCTCATCCTCAAACGGACAGACTACACGGATGCCGATGAGATCTTTCAGATTTTTTCTGGCTGTCTCGAAATCCGGTTCCAGGCCTTTTTTCAGAAGTTTTGCGTAAATACTTCCGCACTTTTGATCCGACTGGTAGTCTGACTGATCACAGTACGTTTTTTCTGCCCGGAAAGCTCTGCATTGATCATCTTCAGTTTTGCCATAAGGATATCGATGGCCGCCTTACAGCGGAGGCGGTAGTCCGGATCCTTGATGTAGCATGCGATGGCTGCTGTTTTTTCTGCTGTCAGTTTCTGATTTTCTGGTTCTATTGAATCCGGAACTCTGCTCTGCTCTGACTTCTGAGCCGGAGCATCCATTTTTGGATTCTCCTTCTCCTGCTCTTCTTGGTCCTGTTCGAATCCATCTTTAATAGATTTCTGTTTTTTTCTTATTTTTTTCTTTGATTTCTTTTTTGTCATGTCTGCCTTATCTATTATTTTTAGTTTTCGTGTACATCTTATATATTATACCGGCCACATGCTGTTTTTCATCAAATCAACGTAAGACTATTGTTAAATCTGTGGTAAAAAAGTCCTCCGAAAAATCTCAAGATTATATCTCCTGATATCTCTGCGACTTCCCGAAGGACTCTTTCACACATAATTTACATATTAATAAAACAATTTACAGAAATTCCGACTGCAGCGCATCGTATCCTGTCTCACCTGTACGGATACGAACAGCGTTACGAATCTCATAGCTGAAGATCTTTCCATCGCCGGGATCACCGGTAAACGCTGCTTTCTGCACAGCATCAATGACTTTGATCTCCCAGTCCTCCGATGATACCACGATTTCAAACTTGATCTTCGGTTTCAGAAATACATCAATTTTGGAACCACGGACATATTCTGTATAGCCGCGCTGTGTTCCGCAGCCCATGATCTGGGTTACTGTAAAACCGTTAACCTGGATCTCATTTAACGCTGCTTTGACATCTTCCATTTTTTCTTCTCTTACGATTGCTTCTATTTTTATAAGCATACGATTTCCTCCATTTTCACACGATCATTGCCGGACAAATTCTTTTATCAGTCAAATCCATTAAATGACGGATATGCATTCTCTCCATGCTGGGATGCATCCAGCCCTACCATTTCTTCCTTCGGATCTACACGAAGCGGTGTAAAGATCCGCACGATCCCGATACAGATCAGCGTTCCCACAATAGCAACCGCAATGGTGATCACAATACTCAATACCTGCGCCAGGAACAGACGGTGATCTCCAAACACAAGGCCATCCCATTTTGCAACCGAGTTAATGGAAGTTTTTCCGAAGAGACCTGTTGCGATTCCTCCCCAGATACCACCGATACCATGGCAGCCAAAAGCATCCAGGCATCGTCGATCTTCAGCTTCTGTTTCAGAAGGATCACAGTAAAGTAACAGATCGGGCTTACCAGGATCCCAATGATAAAGGATGCCCATACCGGTACGAAACCAGCTCCCGGTGTAATGGCTACCAGTCCGATAACAAGACCTGTGGATGCACCAACCAGTGTCGGTTTTCCCTCGCGGATCACCTCGATCAGCATCCAGGTCAGCAGTGCGCAGGCAGAAGAAATGCTGCTGGTCATAAAGGCATGTGCCGCAAGGCGTCTGCCTTCAGCGCACTTCCTGCATTAAAGCCGAACCATCCGAACCACAGCATAGCTGCTCCGAGAAATACAAATGGGATATTGTGTGTGCGATAGGTTGCTTTTGCATAGCCGCGTCTCTGTCCAAGATAAATGGCAAGAACCAGTGCACTGACACCGGAACTGATATGTACCACATTTCCTCCTGCGAAATCCACAGAGCCAATGGCTGCCAGAAATCCACCGTCTCCCCAGACCATATGTGCCATTGGATAATACACGATCAAAGACCAGATCGCAATAAAGAAAAACAGTGCCTTAAAACGCATCCTTCCAACCACGGCACCGGTGATCAGTGCCGGTGTGATCATGGCAAACATCATCTGGAACGTCACAAATACCAGATGCGGGATCGTATCCGCATAAGGTCCCGGCTCCCAGCCTACGCCATTCAGCGCAAACCAGCGAAAATCTCCGATGATCCCGCCATGATTTCCTCCAAATGCCAGCGAATATCCAAACAATGTCCACATAACTACGGACAGTCCCATGATCGCCCCACAGGCCATCATGGTATTTACCACATTTTTCCTGCGGACCAGTCCTCCGTAGAAAAACGCAAGCCCAGGTGTCATAAAGAACACAAAGGCCGTACAGATCAGCATAAAACCAGTATCTCCTGCATTCATAATCATTCCTCCTCGATTCCCTCATTTATTTCTGCAACGCAAAAAGCGCTGGAAACTCAATTTCCAGACGCCTTTGTCATGTCAGTTAGCATAGCAGATAATTTGTGGGTTTTCAAGAGTTTTTTCGCTATTTTTCTGTTTTCTTACAGAATTACTATGTTTTATGTGGATATGAAATTTATTTTCGGCAATCTATCCGGTTATAAATATTGGAGAGATTTTATTTTATCTCTTACTGTACTATAACACGGACTATGCTCAGAATCAGCAGATGTGCCGGATAAAAGATATAGAAAAACCACTTGGAAAACTTCGGTGCTTTTTCGGATTTTTGCCATTATAGAAGCACAGATGATGATTCCTGATGCCACGATCCCTGCTGCCGAAAACAGAGCATGGATCATTGCCGGTCCGGCTGCCATTTTTTCCACGTAGGAGCTGTAGTTAAACAGCACAAAAAGGGCAGCACCGACTCCGTACGCTGTTATCATCCTCTTCCTGTTCCCCCAGCTCTCATGGAACCAGATGGTAAAAACCGGTGCCAGGATTGCCCAGTCCGAACAAACGGATAGTAAAAGAAGCAGGATCAGAAGTGGAATTCTCCATTTACTTGCCATCATCCTTTCCTGAACAACCAGGATCATAAAACAGATAAACAGAGTAAAGATCATATTCAGCTGTGAATTCCCAAAGGCTATCATATAGGGAACCTGGGAGATTCCGGCAAAGATCAGAAGCCTTTCACCGTATTTTCTCCTGGAATGTGTATAGTAAAAACCTTCCACAAGAAAATAACACATGGTAATGGCTGTGAAGTAGCCAATGTCTATAAACACTTCCCACAGGATCGTGTTTTCCGGCAGAAGCACGTTGGCGATATGATTCAGAAGCATGGTAAAAATTGCCAGATATTTAATGGCATCCCGGGTCAGTCCCGGCTTTTCTGTTGTTGGCATGATCTTCTCCTTCTGTGCAGAAAAATTTTCAGATCTTTCACATCTTCTGCACAATATAATACATTTATCTTACACTGATTTTCTGACTCATACAACTTTTTTTGTTATTGCTGGTCACCAAAAGGACAGTTGCCTTTTTCGCAAGGTAAGCTTATACTGTAGAAAGCGTGCTGTATTTTATATGGCAAAACTTCTCAGCAAACGCTGTAAAACAATAAATTCGGAAAGGAATTATCGATCATGATCCAGGATATCGCACCACATACCTATCACAATGAGTACAAACCTGTGGCCCCGGATAAAGAAAGCCACATCCTCGCCTATGAAGAAGGAAAGATCCTTATGAAAAAAGATGGCGAGACTATGACTCTTCCAAGCTTTGGAGAGCTGGAAGGAAAAGTTGAAAATCTCTATGAGAATTATATCTATCTCTTCTCCATTGACGAAGAGCATTTTTATCTAATCCCGGATCTTGACACCAGTCTCCTTTCTGGTTATCAGTTTGAGATCACAAGAGTTCTCCGCACAGCGGAGCCACAGTATCTGGCTTTCGCAGGAATCACCGGATATCAGCTCTTTCAGTGGTACAGCAAGCGCCGTTTCTGCGGCTGCTGCGGAAAACCGATGGTACATGATAAACATGAACGCAAGATGATCTGCCCTGCCTGTGGAAACGGTGAATATCCGGTGCTTTCTCCGGCTGTGATCGTAGGCGTTACCAACGGTGACAAGCTGATTCTCTCCAAATATGAGGGCCGAAATCACACCCGCTACGCCATGATCGCAGGTTTTGCCGAGATTGGCGAGACCATCGAGGAGACTGTCCACCGTGAAGTTATGGAAGAGATCGGCGTAAAGGTCAAAAATCTCCGCTACTACAAAAGCCAGCCATGGTCCTTCTCCGGAACCCTTCTGTTTGGCTTCTACTGTGATCTGGATGCGACGACACTCTGACTGTAGACCACGATGAGCTTTCCATGGCCTCCTGGTTCAACCGGGAAGACATTCCGGATGAAGGAGATAATATCAGCCTTACCAAGGAGATGATGATGGCATTTAAGCATGGAAAAGCCTGAAGTATCGCTTGCCTGATTCCGTAAACAATTTTTCGCAACCAATTTCACAAAAAAACACCGGCCATTCATCTGTAACATGTCCTGTCCAGGCTGCCAGATCATCTCTGACATCTCAGCCCCAGTACATATTCCGATGAATGCCGGTGTTTTTATTTTCTATTTTTCTATTTTTCTTCCGAGTCGGAGCAATCTGCCTAAAACCGTTTTATTTCTCCGGTGTCAGATGCCAGATATCTCTGTTGTACTCTTCGATGGTTCTGTCTGAAGAGAAGTATCCTGCTTTTCCGATATTTACAAGCATTTTCTCTGCCCATGCGGTTCTTTCCTCATAATCGAGCAGTGCCTGATCTTTCACCTTCGCATAATCCTCGAAGTCAAGAAGAGTCATGAACCAGTCTTTGCTTACGATCTCATGATGCAGTCTTCTTAAATGCTCCTCACTTCCAATAGAAAGAAGCTCGTTTCCTACGATAAAGTCTACTGCACGACGGATGCGCTCGTCTTTCTCATAAAAATCTCTAGAGCAGTAGTCAGCCTTTTCATAGTGTTCGATAACCTGCTCACTGGACTCTCCGAAGATATAGATATTATCCTTGCCTACCAGCTGGCTGATCTCCACATTTGCACCATCCATGGTTCCCAGTGTTACAGCACCGTTGAGCATGAACTTCATGTTTCCTGTTCCGCTGGCCTCCTTGGAAGCAAGAGAGATCTGCTCGGAGATATCGCAGGCAGGGATCAGCTTCTCTGCTGCACTTACGTTGTAGTTTTCCACCATAACAACTTTCATGTACGGGGAAACCTCCGGATCATTGTTGATAAGCTCCTGTAAGCAGAGAAGCAGGTGGATAATATCCTTTGCGATAACGTATGCCGGAGCTGCCTTTGCACCGAAGATAAAGGTTACCGGGCGCTGCGGCTTCTCGCCTGCTTTGATCTTCAGGTAACGGTCAATGATGTAAGTGCGTTCAGCTGCTGACGTTTGTACTCATGAAGACGTTTGATCTGGATATCATAAACACTGTGTGTGTTGATCTCTTCACCTGTGTTGGCTTTGATAAACTCCGCACATCTCTTCTTTGCATCCTGCTTGATCTTAAGGATATTTGCAAGAACGTCCTGATTTCCCTTGAAGCCAAGCATCTTGTCAAGCTCAAAGGAATCCTTGCGGAAGCCGTCACCGATCATAGATGTGATGTACTCTGTCAGCGGATGGTTGCAGTGAAGGAGCCATCTGCGGAAGGTGATTCCGTTTGTCTTGTTATTGAATTTCTCCGGATAGATCTCATAGAACTGATGAAGCTCTGTCTCCTTCAGGATATCGGTATGAAGGGATGCAACACCATTGATGGAAAATCCGTAGTGGATGTCCATATGTGCATGTGTACCAGGTCGTTCTTGTCGATGATGGCAAGATTTTCCTGCGGATATTTTGCTTTGATACGCTCGTCCAGCTTGCGGATGATCGGCATCAGATGCGGAACAACCTCCTCAAGATAGGAGATCGGCCATTTCTCAAGTGCCTCTGCAAGAATGGTATGGTTGGTATAAGCGCATACATGAGATACGATCTCGCATGCCTCCTCGAACTCGATCCCACGCTCTGTGAGGAGACGGATAAGCTCCGGAATTACCATACTCGGATGTGTATCGTTGATCTGGATCACTGCATAATCGGCAAGGTCATGAAGATTGCAGCCTTTTGCTGTTGCCTCATCCAGGATCAGCTGTGCCGCATTGCTTACCATGAAGTACTGCTGATAGATACGAAGCTTTCTTCCTGCATCATCGCTGTCATCCGGATACAGGAACAGTGTCAGGTTGTGGAGCAGATCCCTCTTATCAAAGGAGATTCCCTCGCCCACAATGCTCTCGTCTGCAATATCAATATCAAAAAGGCGAAGCTTGATTGCTTTGTTTTCATAGCCTGCAACATCAATATCATACAGTGTGGATTTCAGCATAAAGCCCTTAAACGGCACGTAATAGGAAACGCCTGCATCTGTAAGCCAGCTCTCCGGCTGGATCCACGGATTCGGTGTCTCAAACTGAAGATGATCCTTAAACTCCTGTTTGAAAAGTCCGAGGTGATAATTAAGTCCGATTCCTTCTCCCGGAAGTCCCAGAGTTGCAATGGAATCCAGGAAGCATGCTGCCAGACGGCCAAGTCCGCCGTTTCCGAGAGATGGCTCCGGCTCGATCTCCTCGATCATGGAAAGCTCTTTTCCGTTTTCTTTGAGATATTTCGCAACTTCATCATAAACGCCCAGATTGATCAGGTTGTTGGAAAGAAGCTTACCGATAAGGAACTCTGCGGAAATATAATAAATTTTCTTTTTTCCATCCTGGTAGCCGCGGCCCTTCAGCTGATCCTTTGTCCAGGAGAGAAGTCCGTGATAGATTTCCTCATTTGTACAATCTTTTACATTTTTGTTATATTTGTCTTCAAATACTTTGCTTAATGTTTCCATTTTGATCTCCTTTCATGGATCTTGATGGGATGAAATATGTTTTTACAAGGTTGTTTGCTTTGTTTTTGATGATATTAGGATATCACGCATTTCTTTTCAAAAATATAACAATCCTGTCATGATATGCAAGATATTTGTCAGACTGTTTTTCACTTTTTACGATAGCTCTGCATAAAAACGTAACCGATACATATGCGGTTACTTCGGGAGCTTTCTCAGATCTGTCTCATACGCTTCCTGTACTTATGCGGTGAAACCTTATTGGACTGCTGAAATTTCTTTATAAAATAACTTGTACTGTTAAATCCCACCTGCATGGCGATCTCCGTCACAGGTGCATCGGAATGCGTAAGAAGATACTTCGCCTTCTCCATACGGAAGTCATTGATGTATTCCACCAGGGTTTTTCCCGTATACTGGCGGAAAAGCTTCATAAAATAATACTCACTGTAATTGGAAAGTCCGGAAAGCTCTGAAACGGTAAGATTCTCCTGGTAGTGAAGGCTGATATGATCCAGCACTTCCTTTACTGCTGCAAGGCTCTTGTTCTGCTCTGTGCTTACCGGGATAATATAATGCTTCGTCAGCATCTCATAAAAGAAATCAAAAAACAGCATTTTCAGCTTCACATAAAAATATGGCTTCTTCTCCGTATGACAGTCATGGATCTCCAGAAAAATTTCCCGTAGCTTCTCATATCCGGAATCTCCCTCTTCTATATGATGCAGAATTCTGCCTTGTTTTCTATTAATGGTGATACCACACATTCCTGGCAGATATCTCCCGGCTGACCTGCAAGGAAGCCCAGGCTGAAAACCACACTCTTATAATAAAGAGGCTTCTTAAGATCCGTGCACATACTATGGAGAACTCCGCAGTTCACGATCAGGATATCCCCCTTTTTCAGGCGGATGCTCTCCCGGTTCAGTCTGGCAAAGCCACTGCCTTTTTCAATATACATGATCTCCATCTCACTGTGCCAGTGGTCATACAGTGCATGAAAGATTTCACAGTTCGCCATATAGGTTTCCACCGGCAGCTCAAAGGAACCGTGAGGGCTTAATTCTTTTAAATTATCATCCACTTCGGATACGTGAAGAGGATTTTTTGCGGATGTGTCTGTTTCTGGCATGATTTCCTCCGTGATCAATATCTATCCTGCGGACATTTGCCTTCCGCTGGATATCCAATCCTTACATAATGATTCTGTTTGACTCCCTTAGTGTAAAGGATATTTACAACCATGACAATATTATATTTCCTGTTTTCTTTTTTATGACGTTACGGTTACTCTGTTCTCAGCAACACGCTTCGCGATGCACTTCCATAAACGGCAATCTTGACTTTTCCCCTTCCAACTGCTATATATAATATTTAGAATAAAATAATTTGACTTTAAAAGGAAAAAAAACTACCATGAATCCATTAAAAAAAGCTTACTGCCGGGTTTTCCAGAATGTCTTTAAATTCGCCCTTCCACTGCTTCCTTACCGCAATCCGAAGATCATCGGAAGCGTCAAAGGTATTCCGGAAGTTCTGGAAAAAAGAAACTATAACAATGTACTCATCATCACAGATGCAGGGATCCGAAGCCTTGGCCTTACAGAAAGACTGGAGCAGACACTGAAGCGAAGCTGCATCTCTTACCACATCTACGACAAAACCGTTGCCAATCCAACAACCGTCAATGTGGACGAAGCCCTTCACATGTATCTGGACAATGACTGCCAGGCGATCATCGGCTTCGGCGGAGGTTCCAGTATGGACTGTGCAAAAGCCACAGCAGCCCGCATTGCCAACCACACCAGTCTCTTGCTCAGATGAAGGGAATCCTGAAGATCCACAAAAAGCTTCCTCTTCTCATCGCCATCCCCACGACTGCAGGAACAGGAAGTGAAACAACACTTGCTGCTGTCATTACCGATGCAGAAACACGGCACAAATATGCCATCAACGATTTTCCGCTGATCCCACGCTACGCAGTCCTTGACCCGAAAGTGACTTTAAGCCTTCCGCCGTTTATCACAGCTACCACCGGCATGGATGCCCTGACTCACGCGGTGGAAGCCTACATTGGAAATTCCACTACACCTGGCACAAGAAAAAATGCCCTGGATGCTGTCAGACTGATCTTTGAAAATCTGGATACCGCCTACACAGACGGCAATAATATTGAAGCAAGACGAAATATGCTCCGCGCCTCCTATTTCGCAGGCTGTGCCTTCACCAAATCCTACGTTGGATATGTCCACGCAATTGCACATTCCCTCGGCGGAAAATATAATGTTCCACATGGGCTTGCCAATGCAGTGATCCTTCCTATGGTACTGGAAACATACGGAGATTCCATCACTCACAAACTCCGCAACCTTGCCGTAACTGCCGGTCTCTGCGATAAACATGAGGACGATAAAACTGCTGCCCGGATGTTTATTGATGCAATAAAAGATATGAAAAAACGCTTTAGCATCGGAGACTATATTCCGGAAATCCAGGAAACAGACATCCCGGAGCTTGCCCATTACGCAGATAAAGAAGCCAATCCTCTGTACCCGGTTCCTGTACTGATGGATGCCGGCGAACTTGAAACACTGTATTACAGACTGATGCCTCCGGCAGGCAATTGCTAAAACAGCCATTGGCATAGAAAGATTTTTTCGATATTTCGAATACAGTTTTTTCAGAAAGGACTACAATTCCATGGAAAAAGAACAGATCAACCAGCTTTTAGATAAACAGCGCCAGTACTTCTACTCCGGCGCAACTCTTGACCTTGATTTTCGCATCAGCGCCCTGAAACGTCTCCGCGCTTCCATCCGGAAACACGAAGATCAGATCCACGCCGCGCTGAAAAAGGATCTTGGAAAAAGTAATTTCGAAAGCTATATGTGTGAGACCGGACTGGTGCTCTCCGAGATCACACATATGCTGAAAAATATCCGCTCCTACGCAAAAGAACAGACCGTTCCAACTCCACTGGCACAGTTCCATTCCCACAGTTTCCGCAAACCATCCCCCTACGGTGTGGTTCTCATTATGAGTCCGTGGAACTATCCGTTTCTTCTCACCATAGAACACTGGTAGACGCCATTGCAGCCGGAAACACAGTCATCCTGAAACCAAGCGCCTACTCACCGGCAACAAGTGAAGTGATCCGTCTTCTCATCCATGAATGTTTCGATGAAAAATACGTTGCAACTGTCACAGGCGGACGTGCGGAAAACACACATCTTCTCAGTCTGCACTTTGATTACATCTTCTTCACGGGAAGCCAGTCTGTGGGAAAAGAGGTCATGAGAAAGGCTTCCGAACACCTCACACCAGTCACTCTGGAGCTGGGTGGAAAAAGCCCCTGCATCGTGGACAAAACAGCCAATCTCCGCCTTGCGGCAAAACGTATCGTATTCGGCAAGTTCCTGAACTGTGGCCAGACCTGCGTGGCTCCGGACTACATCTACTGTGATCCGGAGATCAAAGAAGCCCTGGTCGCAGAGCTTCGCAGACAGATCACACGCCAGTATGGAAAAGAAGCACTGAAGAACCGGAATTATGGAAAGATCATCAACGAAAAGCATTTCGACCGTATCAACAGTCTGATCGATCCTTCCAAAACTGTCTGCGGCGGTGGTTCCAACCGTGAAACACTTCAGATCGAGCCGACGGTTCTTGATAACGTAACCTTCGAAGATCCGGTCATGCAGCAGGAAATCTTCGGTCCGGTACTTCCGGTCCTCACCTATGACTCTCTCGGAGGTGCCGTAACAAAGATCAATTCCATGGCACATCCGCTGGCTCTTTATATCTTCACCGAAGATGAAAAAATGCCCGGGAAGTTACTTCCCGATGTGGTTTCGGCGGTGGCTGTATCAACGATGTCCTCATACATCTGGCAACCAGCAATATGGGCTTCGGCGGCTTTGGTGAAAGCGGCATGGGATCCTATCATGGCATCGACGGCTTCCGGACATTCTCTCATTATAAGAGTATTGTAGATAAAAAGACCTGGATCGATCTTCCTATGCGGTATCAGAAATATCGGAAGATTTATGAGAAAATGGTACGGTTGTTTATGCGTTAGATATAAAGGGAGGGCGCTACCTGATGCATCGCCCTCCTGTTACTTTAGATTTTCTTATTATTTTTCCCAGATGATCTTTACCGGCATGATCCCGGTCAGTTCTTTGCTTTTTTCATCCGGCTGGCTGCAGCCTGCATAAATTTCAAATTTCTTTCCTTCTTCCATCCGTTTTCCTGTTTCATCTACTACGGTGAATGCTTTTTCCCATATTGGATTTCTATTTTTCGGCATTCTCCCGCCTTCAGGAATATCCGATGAAAACCGGCCAGCATCGGATTTGGAATGGCATTTTTGCTGTCGATATTTTTTACATAAATCTGAACAACATCCTCTGTATCATATGCGCCGTTATTCTGCACTTCTACCTCCACGTTTATCTTCTGTCCACATGTTTTGACCTCTGCTTTATCTACTGCCACCTTACTGTACGTCAGACCATATCCAAAAGGAAACTGTGCTTTTCGTTCCATATAGCGATATGTTCTGCCTTTCATGGAATAATCGGTAAAATCCGGAAGTTCTTCCAGGCTTTCATAAAATGTCACCGGAAGTTTTCCTGATGGCGAGATTTCTCCAAACAATACCCTTGCCGCTGCCTTCCCGCCCTGGCATCCAGGGTACCACAGCATCATGACTGCATCAAATTTCTCTGCCGCATATTTCAGATTAAGGTCACTTCCTGCCAGCAGACAGAATACTACCGGTTTTCCGGTATCTGCGATCGCTTCCATCAGTCTCGCTGTACTCCGGGAAGTTCAATATCTTCTTTATCTCCCGATACATAGCTGTTTCCGGTGTCTCCCTCTTCCCCTTCCAGTGTCTCATCCAGTCCCATACATAAGATCACCACATCGCTGTTTTCCGCAACCACCTTGGCTTCCGCAATACGATCTCTGGTAAACGCAAGGTGCTCCGTCCGGTCTCGGAACAGATCACAGCCTCTGGAAGTAAGGATCCTTACATCGTCTCCCACATAATCCTGGATGCCTTCCTGTATGGTAATATACCTGGAAGCTGTCCCGTGATAATTGCCGATCAGCGCCTGCCTGCTGTCCGCATTTGGTCCGATGATCCCTATTGTTTTCAGTTTTTCTTTATCAAGCGGAAGAATCCCGTTATTTTTCAGCAGAACAAAGCTTTTTTCCGCTGCTTTCTCCGCTGCATCCAGATGCCTGGGAGATTCCACCTCCAGATAGGAGATATTGTCATATTCGCTTCCATCAAACAACCCCAGCAGATACCTTGTGGTAAAAAGCCGCACTGCTGCCCGGGTTATGGTTTCTTCTGTGACAAGCCCCTTTTCGTATGCCTTCATAATGTGAAGATAAGTATTTCCACAATTCAGGTCACAGCCATTATTAATCGCCAGTGCTGCAGATTCAACGGCTGTATCCGTTACCATATGGTGTTCATGAAAATCACGGATTGCCCAGCAGTCTGATACAAAATGCCCCTGAAATTTCCATTCGCCTCTGAGTTTTTTCTGTAATGTGGGACTTCCGCAGCAGGGTTCCCCGTTTGTCCGGTTATAAGCTCCCATAACCGCTTCTACTTTGGCTTCTTTTACCAGACCTTCGAATGCCGGCAGATACGTTTCTTCCATATCTTTTGCGGATGCTTCCGCATCAAATTCATGACGGAGTGCCTCCGGCCCGGAATGTACTGCAAAATGTTTGGCACAGGCTGCTGCCTTCATTGTATCCCCATTTCCCTGAAGTGCTTTTACAAAGGAAACTCCAAGTTCTTTTGTAAGATACGGATCTTCCCATAAGTTTCATGGCCTCTACCCCATCGTGGATCACGGAAAATATTGACATTAGGAGACCAGAACGTCAATACCCTTATAAATATCTCTGTCACCGTTTACG
>ENA-OQHY01000226-OQHY01000226.1-human-gut-metagenome-genome-assembly--contig:-NODE-226-length-32972-cov-6.969889_pt1 | contig 32972 bp, 37 predicted proteins | sample MGYA00242570_ERZ504733 | MGnify/ENA primary metagenome ERZ504733 (study PRJEB26092, sample SAMD00036219) | human gut metagenome | host: Homo sapiens | study: EMG produced TPA metagenomics assembly of... | reverse complement strand
AAAAATACTGTAACAAAATGATAGAGAAATTCACCCTAAAAGTGTTTAAAGGATATCTCTTTCTCAGAGCTAAAATCCCTATGGCTTTTAAAGGTTGATTTATCCCTATCTAGTTTTATATATTCATAAAATCCAATCGAAAGGTTGATTTTTCTATAATCGCTCATAAAAATGTAATTAAATTAAATTATTCCCTCATAAAAGTGAAATTATTTTAAATTATTCGCTCATAAAAATGTAATTAATATTGAATATTCCCTCATGAAAATGTAAAATAAGGATGGTGATATAGATGAAAAGAAGCATATATAAAGACTTATTGCGATGGAAAAGAAATAAATTGAGAAAACCCCTTATTATTGATGGGGCAAGACAAGTTGGAAAAACTTGGGTTATTAAAGAATTTGGTATAAATGAGTATAAAAATGTAGCATATATAAATTGTGATCGTATTGTAGAAATGAAGTCATTGTTTTTTGATTTTAATATAGAAAGATTGATTCGTTCTTTTAGTGCAATCACAAACGAAACAATTGTTCCAGAAGATACTTTAATAGTATTAGATGAAATACAGGAAGTGCCTCTCGCGATAACCGCATTAAAATATTTTTGTGAGGAAGCAAGGCAATATCATATCATAGTGGCAGGTAGTCTTTTAGGAGTAAGTCTTCATGGAGGGACTGGTTTCCCTGTAGGAAAGGTAGATCGATTAAAAATGTATCCGATGACTTTTTCAGAATTTATTGAAGCATCTGGTAAAGTACACCTTTTAGAGTTATTAGAGTCGCATAGATGGGAAGAAATTTCATCATTGTCTGTTACATATACAGATTTATTACGTCAATACTACTATGTGGGTGGAATGCCGGAAGTGGTAGATTCTTATTTTTTAAACTATGATTTGAAAGAAGTTAGAAATATACAAAATACAATTTTAAATGATTACGAACAAGATTTTTCTAAACATATTCCACCTGCTCTTTTAGCAAAAGTAAGAATGGTTTGGAGATCAATTCCTTCGCAATTATCAAAAGAGAATAAAAAATTTGTTTATGGTGCATTAAAAAAGGGCGGTCGTGCAAAAGAATTTGAGGATGCGATTGATTGGTTGATTCATGCAGGATTAATACATAAAGTAAATCGCGTGAATAAAATAGAAAAGCCATTGAAATTTTATGAGGACCTTAATGCATTTAAATTGTTTGTGTTAGACTTAGGCTTGTTGCAAGCTATGGCAAACGTATCCGCAAAAGAAGTTCTAACAGATGAAAACTTTTTTTCTGAATATAAAGGTGCATTTACTGAACAATTTGTGGCACAAGAACTAATCGCGAATAAGGAGACTTTGTACTATTATTCAAAAGAAAATTCTACACTAGAACTTGATTTTATTGTTCAAAAAGATGTGGTTTATCCAATAGAAGTAAAAGCAGAAGAGAATGTTAAATCAAAAAGTTTAAAAACGGTATATGATGCAGATCATGCGTTATGTCCTGTACGGTTTTCAATGTTAGGCTATAAGAAACAAGAATGGATGGAAAATGTTCCATTATATGCATCAATGGAATATATTCGTTCTAAAGAATAAGGTTAAGAATATGAATGTTTATTATCATTTACCGGGCTTATTTGAATTCTATGAATTTTATAAAAAGTTTTTGCCCCTATTTAAAAATAAACCAGAATACTTCTATGACTGGTGTAAGATTGGCTCTATCTATGGCTCGCCATCTGATTGTATATGGTCTGGTGGACGCATCAGTTATGCAGATTGTGATCCAAAAAAGTATTCGCTTTGATGAAAGAATATAATATATCTTCACGTCTTACATTTAGTAATTCTTTGATTGAAGAAAAACATTTGTCCGATATTAAATGCAATGAATTATGTCGATTGTTGAATTTAGATACAAATAATGGAATTATTATTCATTCGGATATATTGATGAAATATCTGAAAAAGAAATATCCGAATCTATATTTTGTATCTTCAACCACAAAAGTATTAACGGATTTTAATGATTTTAAGCATGAACTAGAAAATCCAGACTTTACCTATGTGGTACCTGATTTTCGGTTGAATAAACAATTAGAAAAGTTGAATTCACTATCTGAATCATATAAACCAAAGGTAGAATTTTTATGCAACGAATGTTGCTGGTACGGATGTAAAGATCGTAAGGAATGTTATAAATCGGTTTCTAAACAAAATCTAGGCATTGATTGTATGGATCATGTATGTAAGGCCCCTTTTTCTAAGGAAGGGTATCGTTTTTCTAGAGTGATGGAAAATCCTGCATTTATTAGTTTAGAGGATATTTTAAATATCTATGTCCCTATGGGCTATTCAAATTTTAAAATCGAAGGAAGAGACTTAGGAAGTGCTCTATTATTAGAATTTATTCTTTACTATATGGTAAAACCAAAATACCAAATCCATGTTCGTGAAGCAATGTATTTAGATGCAATGCTAGACTTGTTCTAAAAGGAGAGATTATGATTATAGAAAAAAGACACACAGTACGTAAGTATTTAGATCAACCATTAGATATGGCTTTGGTTGATTTGTTGAATGATCGTATTAAACAAAATAATAAATTGTATAATTTGACATTTAAACTCGTGACAAATAAATCAGATGGACTTTCTAGTTTAGCTAAAATTATGTCGAATAATACCGTACAAAACTATATCGTTCTTGCAGGCAAAGAATGTTCAAGTTTAGATGAAAAGATAGGCTATTGTGGTGCTGACTTGATTTTGTATGCCCAAAGTTTAGGCTTAAATACATGGTGGTGTGGAGGTATGTTTAATGGCAAGAATGCTCTTAAACATTTAGATGATAAAGATGTTAGAGTGAATGGTGTCATTGTGATTGGATATGGAAAAACACAGGGGGTACCACACAAATCAAAGACGGCTGATCAAGTGAGCCATTATAAAGGAAAAGCTCCGGAATGGTTTAATTCAGGTATCAAAGCTTTATTATTAGCACCTAGTGCTTTAAATAGACAACCATATATAGTGACTGGTGCGGGTAATAAAGTAATTTTTAAAGTAAAAAGTGGATTTTTATCACAAGTCGATTTAGGCATAGGAAAATATTTCTTTGAACTTGGTGCAGGAAAAGAAAATTTTGAATGGAGTTTATATGATAGAAATTGAGAATAAAATCTTTTTAAAAAAGAAATTTGTTTTTGAAAAATTGAAAGAATTTGGTTTTTCTTTTGAGAATAATACATATGTTTATACAGAAGATTTTTGAATTCAAATTTTAAAGCTGTCATTGAAATATCGGATGTTTTAAAAGGTAAAGTCATTGATAATTTAAGTAATGAAGAATATATGCCACTGCGCATAGAATCCTTTGATGGGGATTATGTTTGTAGTGTTCGCAAAGCTTATAAAGACATATTAAAAAGAATTGCGGATATATGTTGTACAGATGTATTCTTTGCGGATGATCAAGCGAATCGTATTACGAAATTCATTGATGAAACGTATGGAGTAAAACCAGATTTTCCATGGAAGGATCACAATGGTGTTTTTCGTCATTTAGACAATAATAAATGGTTTTCCCTTATCATGTATGTTTCGTTAGATGCTCTATTAAAAAATGGAGATAATAGAAAGTTGAATATTATCAATTTAAAGATAGATACTTCTAAAAGAGATGAACTTTATGAAATAGACGGTATTTATCCGGCCTTTCATATGAATCATAAAATGTGGATATCTGTCGTACTTGACGATATTATAAGTGATGAAAAAGTAATGGAACTTGTAACGTGTAGTTTTGATTTAACAAAATAAGGAGAGAATGATATGTACGGAATTATCGCAACATGGAGAATGGCTTTAGAAGGAATTTCAAAAGCAGATTCTATGTTAAAAAATGACGAAAGTGCGGCGAATTCGATTGAAGAAGCAATCAAAGCTGTAGAAAATTTTGAATACTATAAAAGTGTAGGATATGGTGGACTTCCAAATGAAGAAATGGAAGTCGAATTAGATGCTGCTTTTATGGATGGAGATACACTAGAATTTGGATGTGTTGGAGGCGTTAAAGATTTTGCCAATCCTGTTAGTATTGCACGTAGTCTAATGCACTATGATGCCAACAATTTCTTAGCGGGTCAAGGAGCTGAAAAATATGCTTCAAGACATGGCTTTGAAAGAAAAACAATGCTTACAGATCGTGCTAAGATTCATTATCACAATCGTATAAAAGAAATCACAAATACGGAATTAAAACCATATTCAGGACATGACACAGTAGGTATGGTTTGTCTAGATACTGCAGGACACATGACTTGTGCTACAAGTACTTCTGGGTTGTTTATGAAACATCCAGGACGTCTTGGCGATTCTTGTGTATGTGGTTCTGGATTTTATGTAGATTCTTTTGTCGGAGGAGCGAGTGCTACAGGTTTAGGGGAAGATGTTATGAAGGGCTGTGTTTCTTATGAAATCGTTCGTCTAATGAAAGAAGGCATGCATCCTCAACAAGCGTGTGAAAAAGCTGTACACGATTTTGATTTGGAATTAAAACGAAGAAGAGGCAAAGCTGGAGACATGTCTTTGATTGCGATGAATAATAAAGGTGAATGGGGTTGTGCTACAAATATTGAAGGTTTTAGTTTTGTGGTGGCAACTGAAAAGCAAGCCCCAACGGTATATTTAGTCAATCATGACGCGGACGGAAAATGCACATTTGAAGTCGCAAGTAAAGAATGGATGGACAACTATATGGCTTTACGTACAGCTCCATTAGTAAGGAAATAATATGGAAGAAGAATTATTAAAGAAGATTGATGAAATCAGTGATGAGATGATTTCAGGAATCAAAAGAATTGTTCAAATCGATAGTGTACAAAGTGAAGCTAAGTTAGGTATGCCTTTTGGTGAAGGCGTAAATAAAGCTTTAGAAGAAGCATTGAAATTAGCTAGTGAATTAGGTTTTGAAACAGAAAACGTCGATCATATGGTGGGCATTGCCAAATATGGTACGGGTGAAGATTATATTGGTATTATGGGGCATTTAGATGTTGTTCCTGTAGGAGAAGGATGGAATCATCCTCCATTCTCAGCTTATGAAGATGACAAGGGTAGAATTTATTCAAGAGGAATCTTAGATAATAAAGGGCCGACTTTATCTTGTCTATACGCATTATATGCCATAAAAAAATTGGGCATTCAATTAAAGCGTCCTGTTCATATTTTGTTTGGAACAAATGAAGAAACGGGATTTGAAGATTTAAAACATTTTCTTAAGGTCAGAAAACCACCTATTATGGGGTGGACACCCGATTGTAAATATCCGGTTGTATATGCGGAAAGAGGAAGAAGTACCTATCGTGTGAGTACGGCTATTGAAAATAAAACTGTATTCAATCAATTTATTAATGAATATATTTTATCAGACAATGGATTTGGAAATAAATTGGGACTCAATATTGAGGATCTTGAATTTGGTAAAATGCAGATGAGCAATAAAAAATTGGTGGATTTAGAAGGAAAACTTGGCTTTGATTTCTCTTTTAGCTATCCTGCAAGTATTAGGAATGATACAATAGAGAGGACAATCAAATCTAAATTAAGCAAAGGACTACAAGTAGAATGTGTACATAATTATGATCCTGTTTATTTTGATAAAAATGGGTTCTTATGTAAAACTCTAAAGGCGACTTATGAAAAGGTAACAGGCATGATGGTACGCTAGTTACAACTACGGGTGGAACGTATGCGAAGATCATGCCAAATATAGTTCCTTTTGGACCGAGTTTCCCTGGACAAAAGGGCATTGGACACAATCCGAATGAATGGATGGATCGGAGTGATTTGATTTTAAATGCGAAAATATACGCATTAAGTATAGTGAGGTTGGCAAATGGAGAGAATGATTGAAGTATGTGCAGGTAGCTATCAAGATTGTATAGCTGCATATCAAGGTAGTGCAAAGAGGGTTGAATTAAACAGTGCGTTAAGTGTTGGTCTTAACGCCAAGTGTCGCAAGTCTAATTCGTGTGAAAAAAGAAACAGACTTAACCGTAATTTGTATGGTACGTGTGCGTGCTGCAGGTTTCTGTTATGAAAAAGAAGATGTAGAAATTATGTTTGAAGATGCCAAGATTCTTTTAGAGCATGGAGCTGATGGAATTGCGTTTGGTTTCTTAAATGAGGATGGCACAATTTGCGAAGAGGACACAAAAAGAATGATCGACTTGATTCATTCATACAATAAGGAAGCTGTATTCCACAGAGCTTTTGATGTTACGCCAGATGCATTTGAAGCCATTGAAACATTGATTGATTTAGGTTGTGATCGCGTACTTACAAGTGGACAAAAATCAAAAGCTATGGAAGGTATTGATTTGATTAAAGTATTGAATAATCAATATGGAGAAAAGATTCAGATTCTTCCTGGCAGTGGAATGAATGCAGAAAACGCAAAAATGATGATGAATTATACAGGCGTATATCAGGTACATTCTTCTTGTAAGAATTATAAAGCAGATACAACTACAACAAAAAATGGTGTTTCATATAGTTATTTGGCAAGTCCACATGAAAATGACTATGATGTAGTGGATGTAGAGTTGGTAAAAAAATTAGTTGATAGTATAAAGTAAGGCGGGGTTCCCGTCTTTTCTTGTACAAAGTTGTAAGGAATGATATAACTTACTAAGTTATAACTAAGTAAGCCATAACTTAGTAAATGGAGATCTTATATGTTTGTTGGTAGAGAAAGTGAATTAATAAAATTAGAAAAAATGTATTCAACGAATGAATTTCAGTTTGCGGTAATCTATGGGCGTCGAAGAGTTGGAAAAACAACTTTGATTCGTGAATTTTTGAAAAATAAAGAAGTTTATTGTACGTTTCGTTGGAAGGGACACAAAAAGAAAATTTAATTGGATTGTCACGAGTGGTTTCGAAGAATGATTCAATCGTATACGATTCATTTGAAAGCTTATTTAATGCGATTGATAAAATGTTAGAAACAAATCAAAAAATAGTTCTTACGATTGATGAATATCCATATTTAGCCGAAAGCTATCCGCCTATTTCTTCTATTATTCAAAAGCATATTGATTTATGCTGGAAAGATAAAAATATGTTTTTAATTCTGTGTGGTTCAAGTATGAGTTTCATGGAAAATCAAGTGTTGGGATATAAAAGCCCACTATATGGTCGAAGAAGTGCACAATTTAAAATTACACCTTTCACATATTTAGAAACGCAAAAAATGCTTGTGAATTATGATAAAGAAAGTCAGGCAATCGCATATGGCATAACAGGAGGAATTCCTGAATATCTTTCAAAAATAGATACAAACAAATCTTTAGATGAGAATATATTAGATTTGTTTTTTGATGAAAATGGAACTTTTTTTGAAGAAGCAACTAATCTTTTAAAACAAGAAATGCGAAAGCCTGCAAGCTATAATAGTATACTTGGTGCCATTGCTTCGGGGGCTAGTCGTTTAAATGAAATCGCAAATAAAGTGGGTCTAGATACGTCTGCTTGCAGTAGTTTATTGAAGTCTTTGATTAAATTAAATATAGTCGAAAAAATATATCTTGTTACTGAAAAAGAATCAAGTCGAAAAACAATATATGAAATAAAAGATACAATGTTTTTGTTTTGGTACAAATTTGTAAGACCAAATTATTCAAATATACAAATGGGTTTGGGCCATATTATATATGGGCAATACGTTAAACCAAAAATATCGGATTATATGGAGCATGTTTTTGAAAAAATATGTACAGAATATATATATCAGGAACAAGTTTTCCTGACGTTACCATTTATTCCGGAAAAGATTGGCAAGTGGTGGGGGAATGACCCATTAAAAAAGAAGAAGCAGAAATTGATATAGTAGCCATAAATTCAGATTCGTACTTATTGCGTGAATGTAAGTGGAGAAATAAAGAATTAGATAGTCGAGTTTTAACTGTTTTAAATAGCCAAAAAGATATTTTTAAATATAAAAATAAGAGTTTAATGGCATTTTCTAAATCTGGCTTTACAGAAGATGCGATTGAATACGCAAAAAATAATGATATTCGATTAGTTTGGTTTGAAATGGTGTAGATGTGCTACAATAGTTGTATTATTGGAGGTTATTTATTGTGAAGCGTAATGAACAAAAGGTAGAAAATACTTGGAAAACAGAAGATATATTTAAAGATGAAGCTGCATTTCTAGCTTGTTTAGATACTTGTAAAGAATTAGGAAACAAGCTTTGCGATTATGATGGAAAATTGGAGGATGCATCCAACTTATTATCATTTTTAAAGGGATATGAAAAATTAACATGTCTATTAGATGATTGTTTAGGCTATTCTTCTTTGTTGTCCGATCAAGATACGGCGGATGCCCATCATCAAGAATTAAAGGGAAAAGCCAATGCGTTAGCGGTTGAAATTTTTACGAAGCTATCTTTTAGTGATGTACAAATCATGAAGATTGAAAATTTAGAGTCCTTTTATGCATCTGAACCTATCTTAGAAAGATATCGTGTATATCTTGAAGAAGTATGTCGTTTAAAAGAACACGTATTGTCTCAAACAGAAGAAAAATTAATGGCATCCAGTTCATTGATGCAAGACACACCTTATTCCATTTTTGGAATGTTGAATAATGCGGATTTAAAATTTGAAGATGCGATCGATTCAAAAGGAAATAAGCACACTTTAACTACAGGTACATTTATCCATATGTTAGAACAGGAAGATGAAGTATTAAGAGAGAGTGCATATCGTAATTTTTATGCTGGCTATGGTTCTATGATCCATACTTTAGCTGCCTGTTTAAATGGACAGACAAATCAGTTGAAATTTAATAGTACAGCACGTAAATATGCATCGAGTTTAGAATGTGCAGTCTATGCGAATAATGTTTCACCAAGAGTGTATGAACAATTGATTGAAACGGTACATAAAAACATTCATGTTTTACATAAATATATGCGAGTACGTAAAGAAGTTATGAAGAAAGATAAACTTCACATGTATGATCTATATGTACCTATGGTCAATGAATGTAATGTTCCTGTTTCTTTTGAACAAGCTAAAGAAGATGTTTTACATTCCATTCAATTGTATGGAACTGAATATGCCAAGGTGTATGAAAGAGGATTGAATTCTCGTTGGATCGATGTATATGAAAATGAAGGAAAGCGTTCAGGTGCATATTCTAGTGGACAAAGAGTACACCCATTTGTATTGATGAACTTTGCGAATTCTTTAGATACAGAATTTACTTTAGCTCATGAAATGGGGCATGCGATGCATTCTTATATGTCTACAAAATATCAAGCTCCATTAGATCGTCACTATAAAATATTTGTGGCTGAAGTTGCGAGTACTTGTAATGAAGCTTTATTGATGGATTATTTGCGCAAACAAAACTTAGATCCTAAATTCCAGGCTTATTTGATTAATCATTTTATGGAACAATTTAGAACAACATTGTTTAGACAGTGTATGTTTGCGGAATTTGAAAAGATCATCAATGAAAAGACAGCAAATAATGAAGTCTTAACAAGTGATACATTGAATCAAATCTATGCGGATTTAAATAAATTCTATTATGGTGAAGATGTGATTGTAGATGATGAAATCAGTATGGAATGGGCTCGTATTCCACATTTCTATATGAATTTTTATGTATATCAATATGCGACAGGATTTAGTGCAGCTATGGCTCTATCACAAAAATTACTTCATGGAACACAAGCCGATATTGAAGCATACTTATCTTTCTTAAAGTCAGGATGTACAAAGTCTCCAGTTGAATTATTGCGTATGGCTGGGGTTGATATGGCAAGTCCAAAACCAATTGAAGATGCGATTGAATTGTTTGATTCTTTAATTGATGAATTCGAGAGTATTATGAAGTAGAAGTCGCTTGACTTTCTATTTTTTGTCAGATAAATATTAGTGAAAAATAAATGACTAAAAATGGATGGCTTATGTTTGTAGGTAGAGAAAATGAGCTTAAGATTTTAAATCGCGTATTTTCATCAAACCGGCAAGAATCTGTATTGATATATGGGCGAAGAAGAATTGGAAAAACAGAATTGATCAAGAAAGCCATCGAAGATTTTGAAGGGGAGTATATTCAAGAATGCAAGTATAAAAATTTTAAAGTAACACAGACTGTTGTAGATCAAGAGATTGAATGAGTAAAAATGTAAATATGTCATGTTATAAATAGGGCTTTTTTTCGAAATCTGGTTTTGATTTAACGAATGATTCAAATATAATTCTATATACGTTGGATGATTTATATCATTCATTTTCAGAAAATATATGAAAACTATGGTATGATATTCACGAGGTGAATTAATGAATAAGTTAGAACAAGCACGCGCACAAATAGATGCGATCGATCGTGAAATGGCTAAGCTGTATGAAGCCAGGTTGGATGCTGTTAAAGATGTGATTGCGTATAAAATAGAAAATGATTTACCAATCTAGATTCGGGTAGAGAGCAGGTTGTGATTGAGAAAAATTTGCAGTTTATTCAAAATCCGGATTATAAAGAATATTATGAGTCTTTTATAAAATTTATTATGAAAGAATCGAAGGCTTACCAAAGAACGTTGCAGTCGCATGATAAAGTCGGATATTGTGGGGTTGAAGGTGCCTTTGGACATATGGTGAGTGAAAAGCTGTTTCCTTCCAATCCAAAAGTGGGTGTTTCTAGTTTTGAGGAAGTCTTTCAAATGGTTGCTCATTCAGACGTACAATATGGTGTGATTCCTTTTGAGAATACGAATTCTGGATTGGTTGGAGAAGTTTTAGATTTATTGATGGAATATCCAGTGTATATTCAGTCAATTTATGATCAAAAGATTGAACAATGTTTACTTGGAATTTTGGGCAGTACATTAAAAGATGTGGAGTGGGTCTATTCAAAGGATCAAGCACTTTCACAATCTAAAGAATTTTTAAAGGAATTAAATGTACAAACAGTGGCTTATCCAAATACGGCGATGGCAGCTCAATATATTTCAGCACAGAAGGATGTGCATAAAGCAGCTATTGGTGCTAAGGAAAATGCAGAGCTGTATGGCTTAAAGGTGTTGGCTACAAACATTCAAGAAAATGCGACTAACACAACGCGATTCTTAGTGATTGGATTAAAGCCACAAATGCAGGGCAATCGCTTTAGTATGGTTTTATCGGTTAAACATGAAAGTGGTGCACTGGCTAAAATCATTGATTGTATTGCCAAGAATGGATTGAATATGGAAAGTATTCAGTCTAGACCGATGAAAAATAAGCCTTTTGAGTATTTCTTCTTTGTTGAAATTGAAGGGGATATGTCAAAGGCAAATGATTGTATTGAACAGATTCAATCTGTATGTGAAAGTGTAAAAGTATTGGGAGCATATACTTTAAAGGAGGAAAAATAAGTATGAATTTTGTGAAGGAAAGTGTCAATCAAACACCAATCGTCGATACTGTATTCTCAATTGTTGCCAAGGCAAAAGAGGCTAAAGCTAAGGTGGGAAGTGAAAATGTTGTAGATGCGACAATTGGTTCTTTATATGATGAAGAGGGAACTTTGGTTGCCTTGGATAGTGTATATAGTTCATTAAAAAAATTTAGATAATAAAGTATTGGCAGCGTACGCAGCTAGTTTTAGAGGAAATCCTGATTTTAGACAAAAAGTATACGACTGGGTATTAAATGGAAATTCACACCTAGAACATGAAGTAATCGCGACTCCTGGAGGAACGGGTGCTGTTGGTATGACTTTACAAGAGTGCTTAGATGAAGGGCAAACCGTAATCTTGCCAGAAATCGCATGGGGTTCTTATGCATTAATGGCGCAGATGCACAATTTGAATGTGGAAAAGTATAGCTTGTTTGAAGAAGATCACTTTAATTTAAATTCTTTTAAAACGGCTTGTAAGAAAGTAATGGAAAAACAAAATCGCTTAGTGATGGTAATCAACGATCCTTGTCACAATCCAACAGGATATTCTTTAAGTGAAGAAGAATGGAAAGAAGTGATCTCTTTCTTGAATGAATGTTCAAAAACACATGCTGTTGTATTGTTGAATGATATTGCGTATATTGATTTTTCTTCTAGACAAGAAAAGGCGAAAGAATACTTTGCGCAGTTTGATCAAATTGAGAAAAACTTTGTCGTGATTGTCGCATTTAGTTTATCCAAATCAATGACAAGCTATGGACTTCGTTGTGGAGCTGCCATTGTGTTAGGGCAAGAAAAAGAAGCGGTAAATCAAGTGAAGATCGTGTTTGAAAAGGATGCGCGTGCAACTTGGTCAAATATCAATAATGGAGCTATGGCTACATTTGTGGATGTATTAGATAATCATAAAGATGCGTATGACCAAGAAAGATTGCACTATGTAAATTTATTAAAAGAACGTGGAGATATTTTTGTCAAAGAGGCTAAGGAAGTTGGGCTAAAGCATTATCCTTATAAGGAAGGATTCTTTGTAACTTTATCTATGGATAATGAAACGCGTGACAAATTCCATGAGGCATTAATGGAAAATAACATTTTTACAGTCAAAGTAAATTTGGGTATTCGTGTTGCGATTTGTTCTTTATCTGTTGAAAAGACAAAGGGATTGGCAAAAAAGATGAAAGATATTTTGGATACAGTAGCTTAATACTGTATCTTTTTTTCATCCACATATGTGGAACTCCTTCATCATCGTCGATTTGACCAAATTGAATATAACCTTGGTTTTCGTAGAATGGGCTGACACGAACTTGGGCGTGTACTACAATTAAATCTCCATTTAATTTTTTAATTTCTTTTTCTGCACTTTTTAGTAGTAAGTTTCCAATATGTTGATTTCGATATTCTTTTAATACGGCAACTCTTCCAATCGTATAGTGATTGTTTTCTTTGAAGAAACGACAAGTTCCGACAGGCTTTGTTTCATCGAAAACTACAATATGTGAACTGATTTGATCAATATCATCAAATTCATTTTCGAAGCCTTGTTCTTTCATGAATACTTTGATACGAATATCTTTTGCTTCTTGCGGTAAGGTTGTATATGTTTTTGTGTTCATAATCTTTCTTCTTTTCTTTTCTTCAACATTAACAACTGAAAAATGAAAAGTCAAATATGATATAATATAAGGAAAGTTAGGTGGGCTGTGTATGCATATTTTTGAAGAGTCTTTAAATCGTTTTATTAAAAATTCATGGATATACTATGAAGCGAATGATCCTTATTATGCAGGTAAGATTGAACAGATTTCAATTGAAAGAGTACATGACAAGATTTTATATTATGAAGTAAAGGCAACTATTCAAACACGTTGGAGTGAAGAAATTTTAAATTTTAGAGTGAATGAATATGGAACACTTTTGACTACAAATTGTACTTGTTGCCAAGATCCACATTCAGGGTGTGTGCATTTAGTAAGTGTAGTACGAGCTATCAATGCGATAAATCCACAAACTTTTCCGTTTCATGTTGATTATCAAAACTATGTAAAAGAAAAAAATCGACAGGAAGAATTAGAACGTAAGCGTCGTCGTATAAATGACTTGAATCAAGTGGCATTTGAATTTTTAAAAGAAAAACAAGAAGATAAAGTAAATAGTTTTTTTAAGGAAAATGAAAATCGAATTCGATTGTCTTTATATCACACAAATTCATATTATTATGATCAGATTGCATTTAAATTAAAGATTCAAGTAAGCCGAGCTTATACGGTAAAAAATATACAAGATCTGTTACGTGGCTTTTTTGAGAAAAGATTGGAGTCTTTTGGGAAGAACACACAGATTTACTTGACTAATGATGATTTAGATGAGCCTAGCCAATTGATTTATAATTTTTTATTAAAATATGCTTTTACAAAAGATTGGCAAAAAGAAGGAGAAATTTATTCAGAATGTTTGGATGATTTCTTTAATCTAAATGCATCTTTGCCTAAAGAGTATACAGAATTTAAAACGTCTAAAAAAATATAAAACTAGTTTTGAATTTGTTGGAACATGAAGATTGTTTTGAACTCAATACAGAACTAGATGATAGCTTTTTGATTGGCAATAAACATCTTTATATGGTGAATCATAAAGAAATTGTGCAATATACTATGGATCCAGATGGCTTTTTAGCTTCACTAGCCTATAATTTGCAACAAAATGATGGATGGTTAATTAAAAAGTCAGAATTCAAAGCTTTTTATTTACAATGCCTGCAACCGTATATGGAATACATAAAATTAGAAACAAATGTAGATGTGGAAAAGTATACAACTCTTATAGAGAATATTCGTGTGTATTCGGATTTAGAAAATGCCAATATGGTCGTATGGGGAACATATTTAGAGAATAACCAGAAGAAGAGTTTCTTTGCGCACACAGATTCGAATCAAATAGCGAGTGTTGAAGCCATAATTCAGCATTATGCGGTAAAGATTGAAGATAATAAGGCTATTTTTAAAGGTAGAAGTGATGCACTCTATAATTTTTTGGATTATGGTATTCCATTGATTCAAAAACAGGCGGATGTGTATGTTTCGGAAGAGTTGAAACGATTGAAAAATCGTCGCAGTATGAATTTGAGTGTGAAAGTTTATGTGCAAAATGATTTATTGAAGATGGAATTGGATAGTGATATCAATGCGGATGAATTGTCGCATGTTTTAAATGCATATCGAAAGAAGAAAAAGTTTTATCAATTAAAGAATGGTGAAATGATTGATTTGGAAGATACAGGATTAGAACAGTTGGATGAATTGGCTTCGACAATGAATTTAACAGCGAAAGATTTCAAAAAAGAGACAATTGAAAAGCCTGCGTATCAAGCGTTCCATTTAATGGATGTAGATTCAGAATTCGATGTTCGTAATGATGATTCGGTTACAGAATATACAAATCGATTAATGAAAGTAAAAGAACAGACGATTCAATTGAAGGATGAATATAAATCTTTATTGCGCACATATCAGCAGCAGGGTATTCAATGGTTGTATGATTTAAAAAATATGGGATTAAATGGAATTCTTGCCGATGATATGGGACTTGGAAAAACATTACAAGTCTTGGTATTTTATGAGCAGTATGTTTCAAAAGATAAACCAAGCTTGATTGTATGTCCAAGTAGTTTAATGTATAACTGGATGTCAGAAATCGAAAAATTTAAAATCGCTGTGAATGCCGTATGTGTTACGGGGATGCAAGAAGCTCGTAAAGATATTATTAAAGAAAACTATGAGCTTTATATCACAACATACGACTACTTGCGAAGAGATGTGGAATTATATGCGCCAATGGAATTTGAATATATTATTTTGGATGAGGCGCAGTTTATAAAGAACCCAAAAACGAAGAATGCGCAAAGTGTAAAATCATTAAAGAGTAGACATCGTTTAGCTTTAACGGGTACGCCAATTGAGAATGGTTTAAGTGAATTGTGGAGTATTTTTGATTTTCTATTGCCTGGATATTTATATAGTTTGAATTATTTCACAAAGAATTTTGAAAAACCAATTCAAATGGGAGATGAAAAAAGGAAGTCGCAGTTACAAAAGTTGGTTTCTCCATTTATTTTGCGAAGAACAAAAAAACAAGTACTAAAAGATTTGCCGGATAAAGTTGAGAAGGATATGTGGTTGAATTTTAGTCCGGAAGAAAAACAATTGTATCTTGCAAATTTGGCTCAGGTCAATGAGCAGCTTCAACAGCAACTAGAACTAGAAAAGGTAGATTCAATTTTGATTCTTGCGATGATGACGCGTTTACGTCAGATTTGTTGCGAACCAAGAATGTTATACGAAAACTATAAGGGTGAAAGCACAAAATTTTCGATGTGTTTGGATTTGATTGAAACCTTAAAAGAGAATGGCAAGAAGGTTTTGTTGTTTTCTAGTTTTACAAGTATTTTTGATGATTTCATTGAAGAATTTGATCGACGAGGCATCAAATATCATATGATTACGGGTGCGGTAGATAAAAAGAAGCGTAAAGAAGAAGTAGATGCTTTTCAAAATGATGATTCCAATGTATTCTTGATTTCTTTAAAGGCAGGCGGAACAGGTTTGAATCTAACAAAGGCACAGGCCGTTATTCATTTTGATCCTTGGTGGAATGTAAGTGCACAAAATCAAGCGACAGACCGTGCATATCGTATTGGACAGACAAAGAATGTTCTTGTTTATCAGTTGTTGATGAAGAATACGATTGAGGAAAAGATTTATGAAATGCAAAAGCGCAAAAAAGAAATGAGTGATTTATTTGTTGAAAATTCGAATGGTGGAATATCAACATTATCTAAGGAAGAGCTAAAAGATTTGTTTTCGATGGATTAAGGCAATATATTTTTGAAATATATAGCCTTTTTCTTATAAATTGTGATAAAATAGTTGCAATGAAAGGGATTACATAAGGTGCGAAAATGAATAGAAGTGCAGGAATTTTATGTCCTGTTTTCTCTATCCCTGCAAATCAAGGGATTGGTGATTTAGGGCAAAAAACAATTCGAATGATTGATATTATTGCGGATGCGGGTTACAGTATATGGCAAATATTGCCACTACAAATGACTGGTCCCACTCATTCTCCATATCAAACTTATTCTAGTTTTGCGGGAGATCCTATTTATATTAACTTGGATCGTTTGTGTGAAATGGGATTATTGACACAAAGTTCAATTGTGAATTGTAATAAGTTTAAAGACTTTATTGAATATGATAAGATTCGTGAATTTAAGGAACCTTATTTTCAAAAGGCCTTTAAAGTTTTTAAAAAGGAATTTGATTCATTCAAAGAAGATTTTGAGATGTTTAAACGCGATGCATTCTGGTTAGAAGAATGGTCTGCTTACTCGTTGTTTAAGAGTTTTTACAATGGTGCTCCATGGTTTGAATGGGAAGATGAATATAAAAATTGGCCAAAAAATCGTGATATCGATTTAAATGACTATCAGAATGAAATTTTGTATATTCAGTTTTTACAGTTTATATTTTATAAACAATTAGATGAGATTCAGATGTATGCACATGCAAGAAATCTGAAAATTATGGGGGATATGCCTTTCTATGTAGATTTAGATAGTGCAGATGTGTGGTGTAATCGTGAGGCTTTCTTATTAGATGAAGAAGGAAAACCAGAATTTATTGCTGGCTGTCCTCCAGATTATTTTAGTGAAACAGGACAACGTTGGGGTATGCCAATCTATGATTTTGATGCGCAAGAAGAGAATGGATATCTTTTTTGGTGCAATCGTATGAGTTGGATGAACCGTTGTTATGATATGGTAAGAATTGATCATTTTAGAGCTTTTGATACATATTGGAAGATACCAGAATCTTGTCCAACAGCCATTGAAGGAAAATGGATCTTAGGACCAGCTCATAAATTGATGGACGCGATTTTAAAAGCGTGTCCAGATATTGTTTTGGTGGCTGAAGATTTAGGATTGATTCGTCCAGAAGTGATTGAACTTGAAGATGATTATGGTATACCTGGCATGGATGTTTTATTGTTTAGAATGGAAACTAAGCAATTAAAGAAAAAGGCAAAGAAAAATTCTGTGTTATATACAGGTACACATGATAATGCGACATGTAATGAAGATTATCATACATATGATTCAAATAAGCGTATTAGTTTGCGTCGATTCTTTAAAAATCAGGGATATTCAAGTCGTTCTTTTAATGAGATGCTTTGTCAATATGCTCTAGATACGGATGCAGATACTGTCATATTGCCGATTTGGGATATTTGTGGATTTAAAGAAGAGGCACGAATCAATACACCAGGAACTGTGTCGAATAAAAACTGGACTTGGAAATTAAAAGATTTTAAAACATTCCCAGATAAGCTTATGAGTACAAAAGAGTGGATCAAAAAGTCAAATCGTTAAAGATAAGGTGAATTATAGAGCAGAAATCATCAATTTTTGCTCTTTTTCTATCGTAAAAAAGTAAATGTCGTGCAATTAGACACAATAGAGAATTTTTGCAATTTAGTGTCGAATGCAGATACAATTAAAAATGAAAGGGCTTAACAGTAATCAAAAGTAGATGTCGAAAGTGTCGATTTTACTTAAAATTTACCGAATAGTGTCTTTTTTATTTGGAACTACAGACTAAAAATTGATTTCTTAATAAAATGATATCGTCGACAGGCGATATTTGTTAGGAGGTGTAAAATGAATCAGTTAACGTCAAAACAACAGATTTATAACTATCTTCAAAAAATGTCGCAACATTTTCAATTAGATCGTTTTTCAAATTTCACAACAATAACAATTAGTAAAGAATTAAGTATTTCGCGTTCTTTAACTTCTCAATATTTAAATGAGTTAGTAAAAGATGATTTGGTTGTGAAAATCAGTTCAAGACCTGTTTATTATTTGTCGAAAAATGCTTTAGAACAAATTTATCATGTTGTTCTAAAACAAAATGAATATATTTCAATTCATGAATTAATGCAGGAATTAAAATATAGTTCTCCAGATTTGAAGGATTTCCAAAAATCAGTCGGGTATGATGGTAGCTTGAGTTATCCGATTTCTCAGATAAAATCTGCATTATTATATCCAGATGGACTTCCAATTATTCTATATGGAGAGCGTGGAACAGGAAAGATGTACTTGGTAAGCTGCATGAAAGAGTTTTGCCAGAATCATTTGAATGAAAAAGGTCATATTGTTTTAGATGTAAAAAAGGTTTCTTTACATGAAGAGCGAATAGCTCAAATGGAAGATCTGTTTGGATATGAACATAATGGTGAAGTAAAGAAGGGAATCTTGGAAAATTCAGATGGGAAAATGTTGTGTATACAAGATGCACAATATTTGTCGGATCAAGCTCAAGAAAAAATTGCAGACTTTCTTCGTTATGGATACTTTTGTCGAGAGGGCAATGAATATGTTCGTGTTCAATCAAAAGTAAGGCTTGTTCTTTGTATTGAAAATGAACCCAGAATTCATTAAATGAAAATTTGTTAATCAATGTGCCAGTGATCTGTCATATTCCTAGTTTACAAGAACGTAGTGAAGATGAGCGTACACGGTTAGTTGTTCATTTTTTCCAAGAGGAACAAGAGCGGTTAAAAAGAAAAATATTAATTTCAGAGAAGTTGTGTAATTTCTTAGTAAATCACCAATTTCAAGGAAATATAAGTGATCTTCAAAAATCTATCAAGGCTATTTGTGCCAATGCGTTTAGTGAAACCATTCATGAAGAGGAAATGGAAGTAAGAATTTATCACTTACCGACACATCTTCTTGAACAGATGAGTGTGGATAAATATGAAAAAGAAGAAGCTACATTTGTGCGTATCGATTCATTTGAAAAACATGAATTAGGTGAAAAGATGATTCAAATGTGGGAACAGCTTTTGAATGCATATGAGGATTTGAAAAACAAAGTAAATTCACAAGCTAGATTTTTAGAGATTGGTCAAGATGCAGTCCGTCATTATTATGATGTTTTAGTGTTTGAACAGTCATATCACGATGCTCGTATTGATGCGATGAATAGTTTAGTGATGGATGTATTGAATATAGTGAAAAATGCGAAAAACATCATTCTTCCAGTAAATTGTGCGTATGTATTAACGCGTATGATTATTTCAACAGGTAGAAATACTTCTTTATTGAATCAATGGGAATCGAATTATTCAAAAGATATTCAAGAATGTTTACAAACAATGTCAGACATGATGATGAATGAGTCGATTATTGCAGATCAGATTATTAAGCAAATAAAAACAGCTACGAATGTTAGTTTGTCAAATATGAATAAGATTTTCTTGATGCTGAATATTCGTATGTACAACAAAGAACTTCAAGGTCAAGATACCATGGGAATTATTTTGAGTCATGGATATTCAACGGCTTCTTCCATTGCGGATGCAGCAAACTCATTGTTGAATCATTATATTTTTGAAGCAATCGACATGCCACTAGATACGCCAGTGGAAGAAATTACTAAAAAATTAAATGAATATATCAACAATAACATGCATTTAAAGAACATTATCTTATTAGTGGATATGGGATCTTTAGAAGAGATTGGAGATGTAATTAGTGACACGATGAATGTAGGTGTAATCAATAACATCTCTACTTCTTTAGCATTAAATGTTGGGATGAAAATGATTCAGCATCATGATTTAGAAACAATTCTAAGTGAGTCGTGTGAAGAAAATCAGTGTCATTATAAAATATTATCTGTCGCAAAAAAAGAGAAGGCGATTGCCATCACAAATGATGTTAGTGTTTCAGTAAGTGAAAAATTATCGCATTTGTTGCAGAATAGTCTTCCTAAAAAGGTGGATATTAAGTTTATAGAATATGACTATGATTGTTTACAGAAAAATAAACATGATGATCCTTTGTTTGAAAAATATGATGTGGTTTTAATGGTAAAACCATTGAGTTTGAAATTAAAAGGGGTTCGAAGTGTTTCTTTAGAAGATATTATGAATTTTAAAGATATTGATATATTAAATTCAATCTTTAAACCATATTTAGATGAGGATGAAATTGAAGAGTTTAATCAAAATTTATTAAAGAATTTCTCAATTCAATCTGTCATGGAAAATCTAACAATTTTAAATCCACAAAAGTTATTGGATTTTGTTAGTGAATCCGTACAAAACTTACAGTTGGTTATGCAGAAAAAATTTCAAAGTCGTACAATCATTGGAATTTATATCCATATTTGTTTCCTTGTTGAGCGTTTGGTAACAAAGACAGCAATTGAAATATATGAGAATTTAGATGATTTTGCGAATAACCATAGTGATTTTATTGAGCAGGTGAATCAAAGTTTTGATTCCATGTTGAAAAATTATCATGTAAAGATGCCAATTTCTGAAATTGCATACTTATATGAATATATAGCGGATGATGAAGATGAAAGAAAGGTAGCAAGCGATGATGAATTTTAAAGATAAATTATGTGGGATGAACAGTCATTATAGATTTTATTCTTTTGAACGTTTTTTTCAGGAAATGAATCGTTTAGGTATTAAAAATGTAGAGATTTGGACGGGTCCTATGCATTTCTATGTGGACTACAATAAAAATCAGAGTGTAGAACAGCTTAAGGAATACGCAAAAAAATATGATGTAAAAATCATTGGTATTTGTCCAGAACAAACAAATCCAAAGCCAAACAATGTGGCAAGTCCATCACGTCAAGAAGATGTATATGCATATTATTGTCGAATGGTGGATATCGCAAAAGAAGTCAATGCCCAACATATATTAATCACAACAGGCTGGGCTTATTATGATGAGTCAAAAGAAGACGCATGGAATCGTTCGGTTGAAATGATGCGTAAGGTTTGTGATTATGCAAAGGCAAATGATATTTTGGTGGCAATCGAAGCTTTACAACCAGATGAATCTGTTCTTGTGAATAGTGTAGAACAATTAAAGGCATATTTGGATGCGGTAAATCATCCACAGTTAAAGGTATGTATTGATTTTGGTGCAATGGCACGAGTCAATAATACAATTCAAGATTATTTTGATGCATTTGGAAAAGATGTGATCCATACACACTTTGTGGATGGAAAGCCAACAGGTCATTTGGCATGGTCGGATGGAACAAGAGATCTAAAACAAGATCTTCTTGATTTAGAGGCTAATGGATACCATGGATATCTGTCACTGGAAACAGCGACTTCTAGATATTATGAAAAGCCTTGGGTTGCAGAGGAGACAACTTTAAAAGCTTTCGAAAAATTAGGAAAGGAGGATTAGTAATGAGACACTTTATTTTGGCAAGTCATGGAACGTTCTCACGTGGCATTTACAACTCTGTTCAAATTATTTTGGGAGAACAGCCAAATACGCATATAATTACAGCTTATGTTGAAGAAGGACAAGATGTAAATGATTTGATTGAAGAATCACTAAAAGATATTCCAGATACAGATCCTGTTATTGTATGTACAGATGTATTTGGTGGTAGCGTAAATAATGAATGGATGAAGCGTTTAAGTCGTCCAAATACACATTTAATTACAGGTATGAATCTTGGATTATTGATGAATGTGTTTATGCGTCAAGATGATGATATTGAAAACATGATTCGTCAAAGTGTACAAGAAGCCAAAGATGGCTTGATTTATTGTAACGATCTTCTTTCAAACGACAATGAAGAAGAATTTTAGGAGGAAGAAATATGATTAAGTTATGTCGTGTAGACCATCGACTACTACATGGTCAGGTAGCATTCTCTTGGACAAATGCAGTACAAGCAGACTGTATTTTGGTTGCAAGTGATGAAGTAGTGAATGATGAAATGTGGAAAACAACTTTGAAATTAGGTAAACCAGCAGGTGTTAAGTTGGTTATCAAAGACATTGAAAATTCTGTAAAAGCATTAAACAGCGGTGTTACAGATAAGTACAAGTTACTAATCGTAGTTCAAACAATTCATGATGCATATCGATTAGTACAAGAAGTTCCAGCCATTAAGAGTATTAACTTAGGTGGAGCAAAAAAACAAGACGGATATCGGCAAATTAGCAAAGCTATATTTGTAGGCCCTCAAGATGAAGAGGATATAAAAGCAATGTTGGATAAGGGTGTTGAAGTAGAAATCCGACAATTGGCCAGCGAAAGTAGCGTGCCGGTACAAAGCGTTCTTTAACAAACATAGCAAGGAGGAGAGCAGAATATGTTGTTACAAGCAATCTTGATTGGTTTGGTTGCAGCACTTGGTGTTTTAGGGGATCAAATGGGTTCTCTTTATATCAACCGTCCAATCATCTTAGCTCCATTAGTAGGGCTAATAGTTGGTAATTTGGAGCAATCCATCGTAATTGGTGCAAGCCTAGAATTATTCTTTATGGGGGCAGTTAGTGTTGGTGCCTATATACCGCCTGATACAATCGTTGGTGGTGTTTTGGCTACAGCATTTGCTTTATCGACTGGTAGAGGAATTGAAACAGCTGTAACTTTGGCAATGCTATCGCATTAGTTTCTCAAGCAATTGGTAACTTATGTAATGTATTTAACTCAATCATCTTACGTTGGACAGATGATTATGCAGAAAAAGGAAATTATAATGGTGTAGTATTTACGCACTGGTTAATTGGTATGATCACAGTAGTACGTCGTTTCTTGTTGGTATTATTTGCTTACTATTTAGGAGGCGATGCAGTTGGTAATTTGATCAATGCAATTCCAGAATTCGTTACTAATGGTATGGCGGCAGCTGCTGGATTATTACCTGCACTAGGTTTTGCGATGTTGATGCGTATGACAATTAATAAACAAAATATTCCTTATTACTTCTTAGGATTTATTCTAGCTGCTTATATGGGTGTTCCAGTATTAGGTGTAGCAATGATTGGTGTTATCTTAGTATTGGTTAAATTTAACTTCTTAGATAAACAAGCAGCTACAGAAGCAGAAGCTGTACAGGGGGTGTCTGACGATGATGACTTCTAAGATTACAAAAAAAGATATTACAAATTTAGCATTTAACCAAGGTTCTTTAGGAATGGAATTCTCATGGAACTATGAACGTCAGATGCACATTGCCTTTGCGATGATGATGAATCACAACTTGAAAAAGATTTATGAAGGTGATGAAGAAGGATATCGTGATGCATTAGTAAGACACGTTGAATTCTTTAATGTCACTCCACAATTGGCTCCATTTATTGGTGGTGTAGTTACTTCAATGGAAGAAATGAAGGCTAGAGGAGAAGTTGATGGAGAAGCGATTGCTAGTATCAAAACTGCATTAATGGGTCCTTTATCAGGTATTGGTGACTCAATCTTTGTTGGATGTTTACGTGTTATCGCTGTTGGTATCGGTATTTCTTTAGCACAAGCTGGAAATATCATGGGACCAATCTTATATTTCTTACTTTATAATATTCCATGCTTCATCGTACGTTACTTTGGTGCTCACTTTGGATACAATTTAGGTTTCAATTACTTACAAAAGATGCAAGAAAATGGAATGATGGATAAATTGTTATCTGCTGCAAGTATCCTTGGAGTTATGGTAGTTGGTTGTATGTCTAAAGATATGGTTTGGACAACATTAAATGTTGAATTATCTAGAATTGGTGACGAAGTTACAACACTACAATCAATTTTAGACGGAATTATGCCAGGATTAATTGGTTTAGGTGGTACTTGGTTGTATTACTTCTTGTTGAAAAAGAAAGTCAATCCAGTAATTTTAATTTTTGGAACAATGATCATTGGTGTAATCGGTGCTTATTTTGGCGTATTAGCAGGTTAATTCATTAGATGAGGAGGAACAATAAAATGATTAAATTTAATGAACAAGAAAAAATTGATAGCGTGAATGGAGCGTTGGCTCTTCGCCCTCAAATCAACGAATTCGTGGATGAAATTTGTGAACGTGGATATTCAAATATCTGCTGGTTAGGTGTTGGTGGTACATGGGCAAGTGCTATGCAGGCGACTGTACACATGAAAGAAATGTCAGCTATTGAAACTTGGGCAGAAAATGCTGCAGAATACTTAACTACAGGAAACAAACGTATTACTAAAGATACAGTTGTTATTATCTCTTCTGTAACTGGAAATACAAAAGAAGTAGTTGATGCAATCAAAAAAATCAAAACAGAAGTTGGAGCTACAGTTATTGCATTCGTAGATGCTAAAGAAGCTATCTTATTAGACTTAGCAGACTACAAGATTTCTTATCCAATTAACGAACAATTAAAATTCTTCATGGTTGCTGACCGTTTCATGTTCAACAATGGTGAATTCGAAGACTACGAAGATATGTATGCAGAATTCGACAAATACTTAGCACAAGATTTAGTAGAAGTTGAAAAACAAGCTGAACCATTCGCAATTGAATTCGCTAAAAAACACTGGAATGATGAAATGCACTACTTCGTAGGTGCTGGTAACCAATGGGGAGCAACTTACTCATACGCAATGTGCTACTGGGAAGAACAATTATGGTTAAAAACTAAATCAATCACATCAAATGAATTCTTCCACGGTATGTTCGAAATCGTAACTAAAGAAACTCCAGTTACAATTTATATTGGTGAAGATGCTCAACGTCCATTATCTGAACGTGTTGCTAACTTCATTCCAAGAATTTGTGCAAACTACACAATTATCGATTCTAAAGATTACGAATTAAAGGGTATTAGCGAAAAATATCGTAAACACTTGTCTCACCATGTAATGCATGCTGTAAACAACAGAATTGACGTTCACATGGAAATCGAAACTCGTCACCCAATGGAAATTCGTCGTTACTACAGAAGATTAGAATACTAAGAGCTAATTATAGTTGAATGCAAGGATGTTTACCTGTCTTTTGATGGGAAACATCCTTTTTTTCTTTGGCTTGTCCTGTTAAAATAAGGTAGAGGTGGAAAATAATGAAAAAACTATTAACGATTCTATGTTCGTTTGTTCTATGCATATCTTTATTTGGGTGTCAAAAAGAGACGAAGAATTATATTGCTAAAATTGAAGTGAAGGACTATGGAACAATCACATTAAAGTTGGATGGGAAAACAGCTCCAATTACTGTACAAAACTTTGTAGACCTTGCCCAATCTGGGTTCTATGATGGATTGACATTCCATCGTATCATGAAAGGTTTTATGATTCAGGGTGGAGATCCTAATGCGAATGGTACAGGAGGCTCGGATAAGACAATCAAGGGTGAATTTAAGGATAATGGTGTAAAAAATAATATTAAGCATAAGCGTGGTGTGATTTCGATGGCAAGAAGTTCAGATTATGATTCAGCCAGTTCACAATTCTTCATTATGCAAGAAGACAATGATTCATTAGACGGCCAATATGCAGCTTTTGGACATGTTACTAAAGGAATGAAGATTGTAGACAAAATTTGCGAAGATGCAGATCCAATGGATGATAATGGTACGATTGCTGAAAGTAAACAGCCTGTTATTAAAACAATCAAAGTATCTGAAATAAACGACTAGAAAAATCTAGTTGTTTTTTTATTTGCTGCAGTTAGTTTTATGATACTTTTGTTTGACATCTATGGTTAGTTATTATAAACTCAATTTGTTTTGACTAACTGAGGTGGATTATGATCAATAAAAAATTATTGTTTTCGGTAAGAGAAAGTATTCCGTTTATTAAAAAAAATGTGTTGTATCAATGGATAGGACTTGTTTGTAACGTATTGTCAACGGCATGTTTGTGTTGGATTATCACAAGACATAGAAGTATTTCATTGGTTGGAATCCTTTTTATATGTTTAATTCTTCGTTATATTGTGAATCAAAAAGCGATTGAGATGTCGTATGAGTCTAGTCATATAGTAAAGGAAACATTACGAAGTCGTTTATATAAGAAACTTTCTAAGATAGGGAATAGTTACACAAATGAGTGGAGTACAGCTGAAATTGTACAATTATCAACTGAAGGAATCGAACAATTAGAAACATATTTTGCAAGTTATATTCCGCAATTCTTTTATTCTTTAATTGCACCAATGACTTTGTTTATTGTTATTTCTTTTATGGATCTGAAAGCCGCTTTAGTTTTACTTATATGTGTTCCTTTGATTCCTATGTCGATTGTGTTTGTACAAAAATTTGCGAAAAGATTATTGAATCGGTATTGGGGGCAATATACAAAGTTGGGGGATAGTTTTCTAGAAAATCTTCAGGGATTAACTACACTAAAGATTTACAAGACAGATGGTTATTATCATGAAAAGATGAATGTGGAAAGTGAGAACTTCGTAAAATCACAATGCGTGTTTTGACAATGCAGTTAAATTCCATTACTGTCATGGATCTAGTTGCCTATGGAGGAAGTGCATTGGGCATTGTCTTTGCGTTAACAGGAACAAATGATTTGTTTCAAACTTTGTTTATCATACTAATATCTGCGGAATTCTTTATTCCTATGCGTCAGTTAGGGTCATATTTTCATATTGCGATGAATGGTATGGCGGCAAGTGATAAGTTGTTTGCGATATTAGAAAAGGATATTCAAGAAAAACAAAATGTAAAATTAGATTCATATTCAATTTCTGCTCAAAATCTACACTTTGGATATACCGATAAGGAAGTTTTACATGGTATACACTTTAAAGCATTTAAAGGAATGATTGGTTTTGTAGGAGAGAGTGGTAGTGGAAAGAGTACAATTGCCTCTTTGTTGATGGGACAATATACAAATTATAGTGGTGAATTAAAGTTATCTGGCCATGAAATCAAAGATATAAATATCTATCCATATATAACGTCAGTTCTTTAGAAAGCTACTTATTTAGTGGTAGTCTTAGAGATAATTTGGTTATGGCTAAAGAAGTATCAGAAAAAGAGATGAATGCCGTTTTAGAAAGGGTAGGTATCCTTGATTTTGTGAATGAACAAGGCGGACTTAATATGCGTGTATTAGAGGGTGGTAAAAATTTGTCTGGAGGACAAAGACAACGTTTAGTTTTGGCTAGAGCTTTATTAAAGGATTCACCAATCTATATTGTGGATGAAGCCACTAGTAATATTGATGTGGAGAGTGAAAATAAAATAATGGAAGTTTTATATGAGTTGTCAAAAGAAAAGCTAGTGCTTTGTATCTCGCATCGTCTGGCAAATCTAGTTAATGCGAATCAAATTTATTGTTTGAAAGATGGAAATATTGTTGAGAGTGGAAATCATGAAGAACTGATTCACCAAAACGGAGTTTATTGTGAGTTGTTTAATACGCAAGAAGAACTAGAAAGATATGGTGCCTAGTATGAGTACAATTCAAATATTTTCGCGTTTAGTCAAACTTGTATTTCCTTTAACAGGATTTATGATTTGTGCCATTTTAATGGGTGTGGCCGGCTTTTTATGTGCAATCTTTATTCCTGTCCTTTCAAGCATGGCACTTGTGAAGGATTCTCTATTTAGTTTTCATACGATTGTGATTTTATTATTTGTGTGTGCACTCTTAAGAGGAATCTTGCGCTATGCAGAACAGGCTTGCAATCATTATATTGCGTTTAAATTACTAGCTCGAATTCGTGATCAGGTGTTTGGGGCATTAAGAAAGTTGTGCCCTGCAAAATTAGAAGTAAAAGATAAAGGAAGTTTAATTTTTTTGATTACTTCCGATATTGAATTGTTGGAAGTGTTTTATGCACATACCATTTCTCCTATTTGTATTGCGTTTGTCACAAGCTTCGTTTGTATTATTATTCAAATGCAATATGGCTGGATCTATGGAATCTATTCGCTTTTAGCCTATGTTTTAGTGGGTATAGTTTTACCAATTTACATTTCAAAACAATCAAGACATATTGGTGTAGAATATCGAAAAGAAGCTGCCAATCTAAATAGTTATGTATTAGAAAGCATGCGTGGCTTGAAGGAAAGTATGCAGTATATGGATACGGATTGTCGCTTGTCGGGTTTAAATCATCAAACAGCTTTATTGGCAAAACGCGAAAAGGAACTGAAACATTTTCAGGCAAAGACAATTTCATTAACGAACGCATGCGTGGTCTTATTATCATTAGGTTTATGTTTGATTCATGTATTTTTGAATAGTTCAATGGAATCCATGATTGTATCGAGTGTTCTTCAAATTTCTTCTTTTGGACCTGTCATTGCACTTGCAAATTTAGGATCTACATTATCGCAAACGATTGGAGCTGGACAAAGAGTTATTTCTCTTTTGGATGAAATACCTATGGCTGAAGAAGTGACGAATGGAGATGAAGCTCAATTTAACAGTATGGATATGATACATGTAGACTTTGCGTATGACAAAGAACAAATCTTAAAGGATATGAATTTAAATATCCAAGAAAATGAAGTGATTGGAATTCAAGGCAAGAGTGGCAGCGGAAAGAGTACTTTATTAAAATTGTTGATGCGTTTTTGGGATGTATCAGGCGGAAATATTTTAGTGGATGGGATTGATATTAAGAAGTTAAATACTTCAAATTTAAGAAAAAATGAAGGTTATGTAACACAGGAAACGATTCTTTTCCATGATACGATTGAAAATAATTTAAGAGTTGCTAAGCAAGATGCGACAATCGAAGAGATTCAATTGGCTAGTAAAAAAGCAAATATTCATGAGTATATTCAATCTTTGCCAAATGGATATAAAACATTGGTTGAAGAGCTTGGAAGTTCTTTATCGGGTGGAGAAAGACAAAGGATTGGTCTGGCGCGTATGTTTTTACATGATTCTAAACTTGTGTTATTGGATGAACCTACTAGTAATTTGGATAGCTTAAATGAGGGAATTATCTTAAAATCGATTTATGAAGAAAGAAAAAATAAGACCATAATTTTTGTGTCACATCGTGAATCAACGCTATCGCATTGTGATCGTGTAATTCATATGGAATCGAATCGAGTTAGCTAATGAATAAACGTGAAAAAGAAATGCGTACAGTGTACGAAATGATTCATTTGTATTGTAGAAAAAATCATAAAGAAAAAGAATTGTGTCCAGAATGTTTGGCTTTGTATGAATACGCAAGAATGCGTATTGAAAAATGTCCGTTCATGGAAACAAAGACGTTTTGTTCGCAATGCAAGGTGCATTGTTACAAGAAGGATAAAAGGGAACAGATTCGCAAAGTGATGCGCTTTTCAGGGCCTAGAATGTTAGTGTATCATCCTGTCATGGCAATTTGTCATTTGTATTATCAAATGAAAGATAGTGTTGGGTCATAGTGGATATGGCCCTTTTCTATTGAAAAAAAGGGATGAATCGAATCCTCCCTAAACAAAGTAAATATGATTATTTTTTAACTACAACAGCACCATCTTTAATGACTTTATCAATCTTTCGAACGTTTGAAATTGCATCCAAAGGATTTTCTTTTAAACAAACTAAATCTGCATTTTTACCAACCTCAAGTGTTCCATAATCATCTAAAACACCTAAGCAGTCTGCTGAATTGTGTGTCGCAATTTTTAAAATATCCATACGATCTACACCGTATTTTTCCATTAATTCAAATTCATAGGCTGTGTTGTTGTGGTAGTTGAATGGAGTTCCACCATCTGTACCCAAAGCAATTTTAACGCCTTGTGCATAAGCTTTTTTAAAGCTTTCAACATGAGCATCTTTAACATAAATAGCTTTTTTGACCATGTAATCGGCAATACCAGCTTCTACACCTTTTTCAACGATGCATTGAGGGGCAACTAATGTAGGAACCAAATATGTACCGTGTTCTTTCATGTAATCAATGCATTCTTGATCTAAGAAAATTCCATGTTCAATGGAATCAATGCCGGCATATAATGCATTTTTGATACCTTGCGTTCCTTGTGCGTGAGTAGCCGTTTTTCTTCCTGCTTTATGAGCCTCTTCAATAATGGCTGCCATTTCTTCTTGTGTTAATTGAGCACTTCCAGGTTCTACACCTTTTGTCATAACGCCACCTGTTGCCATAACTTTAATTAAATCGACGCCTTTTTTAAGTAGAGTTCTAGCCGCTTTTCTACATTCATCGACACCATCGGCTTCAATACCACCTTGCCAGCCATGGCCTCCTGTCATACAGATGCATCGTCCAGCACATAACATGTGTGGACCTTTAACAAGGCCTGCATCCACACAATCACGAATATCCATATCATAATCGTTTTCGGTTCCTACAACACGAATAAAAGTAACGCCACTATTGATATAATCCTCTAAGTGTTTTTGTGTATAGAATGTTTTTTCAATAAAAGAAAATTCTTTATCCGTTCCAAAACCCACAGGTTCCATAATATGAACGTGACAATTAAAAAAGCCTGGCGTTACAACATTTGCCTCGACTACATCTTCATTGATTGTATGATAAGGTTCAATGGCTGTGATTTTTCCGTCTTCACAAGTGATCAATTGATCAAATTTAGGTGTATCGCTCACACCATCTATCATTGTTTTAGCGTGTACAAAAATTTTACTCATAAAAATACCCCTTTTCTCAATTTACATAGTATTATGCTCTAAACAAGCAATAAATGCAAGTGCTTTCAGAAAATAAAATAATTACTTACATATTAAAAAATACTTTATATAAAGCGTGGTATTAACTAATACTAACAACAAATAAAAATTATTACAAATTACATGAAATAACATGAAAATGATGCATAATGGATCGTACACAAATGTTTGGAGGGAAAAGTTGTTGATGATAATGACTTAGGTGATTGGGATGCAGGATGGGCAGGATTCTCTTATGGTAGTCCTGAAGATACAGGTATGAATTATTTACTAAAATCAAAAGCTATTGACAACTTCCCACGTCTAAATGATTCTCAATTGGATGCATATCTAGATGCAGGAACGTATACTTCGGATTCAGAAACAAGTGTACAAGCATTTAAACAAGCAATGATCGTTCAAGCTGATCTTTGTGGATTTATTCCGACCGATGGCGTAAAAGTATATGGATTACGAAATAAAAAAGTAAAAGATATGCATACAACATCTACATATAGATGGTTTAATTCAATGGATACATTGACGTACTCTCATCATTAAAATGACGAAATTCTCTTTCTCAAAATGCGAGAAATGGAGCATCGCAAAGCGTTCAGCATGGTTCTAGACCTTGCATATAGTCTTTGCATAGCTCTTGTTTTTCGAGCATTTCCAATCCATGTGGACTGTACTCTGTATACTCATACTGCATCCAGCAGGGCTTACGCCTTAGACCTGACTGGATGAGAGATTCTTTATGCTAGAATCCAAAGCATGATTTCATTGTGTGTCCACATTTTTTCTTATTTAGAATCAATGTATCCTGCATCTTGACAAAGTGTGGAAAGTCAAGATGGCAGGTTTTAAAATCAGGTGCAGTCAATGTATCGTCCGTATGACAAATTAGAAAGGCTGAATACAAATCTCTTTGTACTTTATGTCCTTCAATCGTTTTAAATCTTTCACTTAAAGTAGGCTTGATGTATTCTCCAGTATCATGGTGAAGTTGAGAAGCACGATATTGATGAATATCGATTTCGTAGTATGGTATTCCATACTGTGTAGCTTTTGTTTTTAAATCAGCCTGCATAAGACCTGGAGAACGGTTCTTGATGGAATGTCCATAACGCTTTTTGCGTTTGTATTTACATACCATTTTCAAAGAGCCGTCTTTTTGTTTAACAGCCGTTACCTCATCTTTACGCTCTGTCTTCTTTGATCTCTTCTGCAGAGCTTTGAAGTTCATTGGTTCCAGAATGAATTCGCTTGTGTTCTGAACGACTCTGTTTATAAAGGTATGATGTGAAGTCTTAATGTAAGCAGATTGTTTTCGATAGAGAACCCGAACTTGGCGTTTTAAACGTCTACATCGTTTTGTGGTTTTCCATTTATGTTTTCCCTTTTTGACTGTACCATTCTTGTTGTAGTTTTCTGGATTGTGCTTTCGCATAGAGCATCTACCAGATTCTGCTTGTGGCGGATCTCTTTTTCATATTTTGCTGATTCTGGAGCCAGTTCTTCCAGATGGACCTCGTTATTTGAGACTGTCGCAATCGTAGAGGTTCCAAAGTCAACACCTGTACGATGTCCGCCATCTTCAGATAGTTTAATTTGTTTTGGTGTATCACCTCGAAGTGTGATTACTACATAATATTTGAATCCACTGTTGAATTCGATTCTTTTTAAAAATGAATAAACAACATCTTCTTTTAAATCAACAGATGAAATAATGTTCTGGATATATTCATTCTTTGGGACACGAACTTTGTAGTAATGTTTCATAAAACATATTGTATCCCATCTTAAAAGACGCACTCCTGTTGCAGCACATTTTTGTTTGATACAATCGAAACTATTATATCTTCGATAATGAAGATGACGTCCATCTTCAAAAAGAATCTTTTCTACTCCCTTATATACAGCTTCCGCTTCTGCCTGTGCCTGATGAGAGTTGATGTAGTTCTTGTATTTCTTTTGTTCTTTAGATACGAACTTACACAAAGAAGTCTTCGTAAGATCATACTCTTTCTGTTTGATACACATAATATTT
>ENA-OQHY01000225-OQHY01000225.1-human-gut-metagenome-genome-assembly--contig:-NODE-225-length-33158-cov-3.495958_pt1 | contig 33158 bp, 37 predicted proteins | sample MGYA00242570_ERZ504733 | MGnify/ENA primary metagenome ERZ504733 (study PRJEB26092, sample SAMD00036219) | human gut metagenome | host: Homo sapiens | study: EMG produced TPA metagenomics assembly of... | reverse complement strand
CAGTGTCTGTGTATGCTGGATTATGTGGTACGCTACTGCAAGGAAGAAAAAGGGAAAAGATTACAGCTACCGCGCATTTGCGGACGAGATCGATACCATTTTAAAAGAGCTGATTCAGTACGATATCGCGCTGGAAATCAACACCGGCGGCTACAAGGCAGGCCTTGGCGTGCCGAATCCGACGCCGGATGTCATCAGAAGATACCGGGAACTGGGCGGCGAAAAGATCACCTTCGGTGCCGATGCCCACAAACCGGAACATATAGCGTTTCATTTCGCGGACGCGGCAGCTATCGCGCAGGAAGCCGGATTCCGGTACTACGTGCGGTTTAAAGAGAAAAAGCCGGAATATCTGCCGATCCAATAGAAAACACGCAGGAAAAGCCGGAAAAAGCCCCGGAAAGGCTGGATTCCGGCTCTTTCTGTAATAGACGGATCTTTCGAAATTTTGCAGAAATACGGATTGGCATCCGGCTTCTTCACAAATTTTAGAAATAATTTCGTATTTTCTTGAAAATAGAACTTGAATTTTCCGACGAAATTAGGTATTATACAGATAAGGTTGATGTTTCTTTAACAAAGTACAGAGACTCAAAATTAAAATTCACTTTTTAGGAGGAATTGAAAATCATGGCAGTAAAAGTAGCAATCAATGGTTTTGGCCGTATCGGACGTCTTGCATTCAGACAGATGTTTGGAGCAGAAGGTTATGAAGTAGTAGCAATCAACGACTTAACATCCCCGAAGATGTTAGCTCATCTGTTAAAATATGACTCTTCTCAGGGAAAATATGCTCTGGCTGATACCGTAACATCCGATGAAGATTCCATCACAGTAGATGGCAAAAACATCAAAATCTATGCTTTCCCGGATGCTAACAACTGCCCATGGGGAGAGCTTGGCGTAGACGTAGTTCTGGAGTGCTCCGGATTCTACACCTCCAAAGCAAAAGCTCAGGCACACATCAATGCAGGCGCTCGTAAAGTAGTTATCTCCGCTCCGGCTGGTAACGACCTTCCGACCATCGTTTACAATGTAAACCATGAGACCCTGACAGCAGACGATAACATCATCTCCGCTGCATCCTGCACCACAAACTGCCTTGCACCTATGGCAAAAGCTCTGAACGAACTGGCTCCGATTAAATCCGGTATCATGGTTACTATCCATGCTTACACTGGAGATCAGATGACTCTGGACGGACCGCAGAGAAAAGGCGATCTGAGAAGATCCCGTGCAGCTGCAGTTAACATCGTTCCAAACAGCACAGGTGCTGCAAAAGCAATCGGCCTTGTTATTCCGGAACTGAACGGCAAACTGATCGGTTCTGCACAGCGTGTTCCAACCCCAACCGGTTCTACCACAATCCTTACAGCAGTTGTAGAAGGAACTGTAACTGTTGACGAGATCAACGCAAAAATGAAAGCATCTGCAACCGAGTCCTTCGGATACAACACAGATGAAATCGTATCCAGCGACATCGTTGGTATGAGATATGGTTCTCTGTTCGATGCAACTCAGACCATGGTTCTTCCGCTGGACAACGGAACAACAGAGGTACAGGTTGTTTCTTGGTATGATAACGAGAACTCCTACACAAGCCAGATGGTTCGTACCATCAAATACTTCAGCGAGTTAGCATAATTTAACAAACTGAACGGCAAAATTTCAGAGCCCAAAGGTCCGGTCTGTTAAGGACCGGGCCCTTTTTGCGAATGCGGCGGAAAAATACGGCACAAAAACAGCCCTTTTCCGTGTGCAAAAATTATAAACTGCATTTTTAAATAAGGACCGCGATGCCGCAAAAACAAAGAAACGGCGCGGCAGATGCAGTTGGATATATGGAGGGAAACGCCCATGTTAAACAAAAAAACCGTAGATGATATCAACGTAAAAGGAAAAAGAGTCCTTGTAAGATGCGACTTCAACGTTCCGCTGATCGATGGAAAAATCACAGATGAGAACCGTCTGGTAGCTGCTCTTCCGACGATCAAAAAACTGATGCTGACGGCGGAAAAGTAATTCTCTGCTCTCATCTTGGAAAACCGAAAGGAGAACCAAAACCAGAGCTTTCTCTTGCACCGGTTGCAGTTCGCCTTTCCGAGCTTCTCGGACAGGAAGTTAAATTTGCAGCAGATCCTGAGGTTGTAGGACCGAACGCAAAAGCAGCTGTTGAGGCTATGAAAGACGGAGATGTAATCCTTCTGGAGAACACCCGTTATCGTGCGGAAGAGACCAAAAACGGTGAGGAGTTCAGCAAAGAACTGGCTTCCCTGTGCGACGTATTCGTAAACGATGCATTCGGAACCGCACATCGTGCTCATTGCTCTAATGTTGGTGTTACTAAATATGTTGACACTGCAGTTGTTGGTTATCTGATGGAGAAAGAGATCGCATTCCTTGGAAATGCTGTCAACAATCCGGAGCGTCCGTTTGTTGCCATCCTTGGCGGATCCAAAGTATCCAGCAAGATTTCTGTTATCGACAACCTGATCGATAAAGTTGATGTCCTGATCATCGGCGGTGGTATGGCTTATACCTTCGCAAAAGCAGCAGGCGGCACCGTTGGTGATTCTCTGCTTGAGATGGATTATCTGGATTATGCAAACAAAATGAAAGAAAAAGCAGCAGCAAAAGGCGTGAAACTGCTTCTTCCGGTAGACAACGTTGTTGCAGATGCATTCTCAAACGACGCAAATACACAGGTTGTTCCGGCCGGACAGATTCCGGATGGCTGGGAAGGTCTGGATATCGGACCGGAAACTGCAAAACTGTTCGCTGACGCTGTTAAAACTGCTAAAACCGTTGTATGGAACGGACCGATGGGATGCTTCGAGATGCCGAATTTCGCAGCAGGAACCAAAGCAGTTGCAGCAGCACTGGCTGAAACAGATGCAGTTACGATCATCGGCGGCGGAGATTCCGCAGCAGCTGTAAATCAGCTTGGATATGGCGATAAGATGACTCATATCTCCACTGGCGGCGGCGCTTCCCTGGAATTCCTGGAAGGAAAAGAACTGCCGGGCGTGCAGCAGCAAACGACAAATAAAACAACGATTCAGAGCGCAAGCGGAATCGAGAGGTGGCTCTGAACCGGCTCTGAACCGTTTCAATAAGTAAAACTAAGGAGATCAAACGATCATGGCAAGAAAGAAAATTATCGCCGGAAACTGGAAAATGAACATGACTCCGAGCGAGGCAGTAGAGTTAGTTAATACATTAAAACCACTGGTGGCAAATGACGACGTTGACGTTGTTTTCTGCGTACCGGCCATCGATATCATCCCGGTTGTAGAGGCTGCAAAAGGCTCCAACATCCAGATTGGTGCTGAAAATATGTATTTCGAGGAGAAAGGTGCTTTCACAGGCGAAATCTCCCCGGCTATGCTGACAGACGCTGGTGTGAAATACGTTGTACTTGGCCACTCTGAGAGAAGAGAATACTTCGCAGAGACCAGCGAGACCGTAAACAAAAAAATGCTGAAAGCTTTCGAGCACGGCATCACCCCGATCATGTGCTGCGGAGAAACTCTGGAGCAGAGAGAGCAGGGTGTAACGATGGATTTCATCCGTCAGCAGGTAAAGGTTGGATTCCTGAATGTAACAGCAGATCAGGCAAAAACAGCCGTTATCGCTTACGAGCCAATCTGGGCAATCGGAACCGGCAAAACTGCTACAACAGAGCAGGCTGAGGAAGTTTGCAAAGGCATCCGCGAGTGCATCGCTGAAATCTATGATGATGCAACAGCAGCAGCTATCCGTATCCAGTACGGCGGCTCTGTAAACGCAAAAACCGCACCGGAACTGTTCGCACAGGAGAACATCGACGGCGGTCTGGTAGGCGGAGCATCCCTGAAACCAGATTTCGGAGCTATCGTAAACTACAATAAATAATTAGATTTTGTACGAAATCAATCAATAAAACAGGCTAAAACGCCACCAAACACGGTGAAATTTGGCAGAAATGCTGAAGGTGAGGTGTTTGGTGGCGTTTTTCTGTTTTTTATGCAACATATAACCCTTGATTTAGCTATAGAGAGTGCCAGTTTGTGCAAAAAGAAATCACTTCGTTTCTGTGTTTTGAAGCGGAGTGATTTTTGCGCGGATTGAAAAATTCACGTTTTCGTGATATGCTTGTTTTATATCTGTCGACCAGCCGTCCAGAGAGTTTCTGGAAGAAGCAATCAAGGACTATAACAAAATGTTCCATACGAACTACGATACCTCAAGTGACAAATTCCAGAATTATTATAAAGATGTGTCGCTTCGCATGAAGAATAAGGAATTGGACATTCTGATCGTAGTCAATATGTTTCTTACCGGTTTTGATGCGACGACTATGAATACGCTGTGGTAGATAAAAATCTGAAAATGCACGGACTGATACAGGCGTTTTCCCGTACAAACCGTATTCTGAATTCTATCAAGACCTTTGGAAATATTGTATGTTTCAGAAATCTGCAGAAGCGAGTAGATAGTGCCATTTCCTTGTTTGGGGATAAGAATGCCGGGGGCATTGTTTTGCTGCAGAGCTTTAAGGATTACTATTACGGATATGAATCCGTAGATGGTAAGCCAATGCCAGGGTATGTGGATCTGATGGAGGAATTGAATCATAAGTTTCCGCTGTCAGAACCGCAGATTGTCGGAGAGCAGAACCAGAAGGATTTTATTGCTTTGTTTGGTGCTATTCTTCGTATGAGAAACCTTCTGCTTTCCTTTGACGAATTTAAGGGGAATGAGCTGATTTCTGAGCGCAATTTGCAAGACTACCTTGGACGTTATCAGGATTTGCGTGACGAGTGGAAACGGAAACGCCGGGAAAGTACGGATATTACAGATGATGTGGTGTTTGAAATTGAATTGATCCGGCAGGTAGAAATCAACATTGATTATATTCTGATGCTTGTAAAGAAGTATCATGATACCCACTGTGAAGATAAGGAAGTGCTGATAACCATCAATAAAGCGATTGATGCCAGCCCGGAGCTGCGCAGCAAGAAACAGCTTATTGAAACCTTTATTGCAGGAATCAATGATGTGGATGATGTTATGGATGAGTGGCATGAATTTGTTGTGGAACAGCGTGATTATGATCTTAATGTAATTATTGCGGAAGAAAAATTGAAGCCGAAAGACACACGAAGTTCATAGAGAATGCGTTTCGGGACGGAGAGATCAAAACAGCGGGAACGGATATAGATAAAATCATGCGCCAATTTCTCGTTTTGGTGGTGGCGGAAGAGCAAGAAAAAACAGAGAGTCATTGAAAAACTGAAAACGTTTTTTGAAAAATATTTCGGTATCGGTGGTTCGTATTCCTTTGATGAGCCAGAGCATAAAGCCGTGACATACGATCTGAGCGATCAGGAGACAGTGTTGATGGCGGCAGAATCTGAAGCACCATACGGAAAATAGTCATAAATGAATGGAACCACATTGGAAGCAAAAAGCAAAATAATAGAGTCATCATGGACAAAACTTAATCATGGAGGTGATCGGATGACAATAGAAGAAATCCTTGCTGGAGAATCCAAGAACGTTGAATTCAAAGTACAACGTCCAGACAAGAGCATGAAATATATGAAAACGGTTGTTGCTTTCGCTAACGGAAAAGGTGGGAGGATTATATTTGGTATTGACGATAAAACAAGAGAAGTTGTTGGCATTCCGGAGGATAAAGTTTTTCGGGAGATTGATGCGATTACGAATGCTATTTCTGACAGTTGTGAACCTACAATTATCCCGGATGTTTATTTGCAAAATATAAATGATAAACCTGTAATTGTTGCAGAAATCAGGACGGGACGTCGGAAACCATATTATATTAAGGCAGAGGGCTGGAGAATGGTGTATATATTCGAGTTTCTGGAACAACACGCCCTGCTGACCGTGATATGTCAAGAGAATTATATTATGAATGCGATGCCCGCTCTTTTGATTCAATAATCTGCAGAGATATGGAAGTGACCGATGAAGATATTAAGAGTCTTTGTGAACAAATGAAAGAAGTTGCTATTGCCAACTGCAAATCCAATCTTCAGCGATCAGAAGTTAAAGATGTAACGAAAAATATTTTGCTCAGTTGGGGAATTTTGAAAAAAGATGAGAATGAAAAAATCTATCCGACAAATGCGTATATTTATTTAACGGGACAAGGTGGACTCCGTTCCATGATACAGTGCGCTGTGTTTAAGGGAACGACGCGAGCTGTCTTTTTGGATCGACGTAATTATGAAGGACCGCTTTGGAAGCAAGTAGAGGAAGCGGTGCAGTTTGTCCTTAGAAATATTCGTATGGGATGTCGGCTGGAAGGCGTATATCGACAGGATATTTATGAACTGCCGCCGGATAGTATCCGTGAGTTGATCGTTAATGCAGTTATGAATTGCAGTTACATTCAGAATTCTAATATTCAGGTGGCAATTTATGATGATCGCTTGGAGATCACATCTCCTGGTGGACTGCTTCCTGGCGTAACGATTGAGTTGATGAAGGAAGATTTTCAAAATCCGAAATCGTTCGCTTGCCAATGCTTTGCCTGTATGAACCTTGTGGAAGCATGGGGAAGTGGTATTCCGAAACTTATGCAGGCTATGCAGGAATATGGATTGCGTGAACCGGAATTTATTGATATGGAAGTAGCTTTCCGCATCAATCTTTATCGCGGCCAGAATGAGGTCATTGAGGTCAAAAATCGAGATCATGACCTCAATCATGGGTCAAATGATCTCAATCGTGAGCTCGATGATCTCAATCATGAGCCTGTTGGCCTCGATCGAGATCCCAATGCCCCAATCATGATCCCAAAGATGACCTTGAAATTCAATTGTCAGAAATGATTTATAAAAATCCGGAATTGACTCAGAAAGAATTAGCAAAAACGCTTGCAGTTTCTACGGCAACGATTAAGCGTATGCTTACAAAAATGCAGCATGAAGGTAAAGTTATCCGTGAGGGGTCTAATCGAAAAGGAAAATGGATATTGATGGATAAAATGAAATAGGATTGATGATTTGATTGGAAAAGGCAAATGAATTTACCGGTTTTTTTAAGAAAATCAGACGAACTTACAGAACAGTTATCAAAGAAACAAGTGATTGCTGTTATGTCGACATATCACAAAAGATATCCTAGACGGAGTGCGTTCATACATGAATTAATAGAATTTGGATATGTGAAATGAACGATTCTGAACTTTTCTTGTGTCCGGGAGCGGCTTTTTCGCACTTGCGGACATCTCCCACATGTGATATGATGGGAACGACAAAAGTGTCGGAAAAACCGCATGATAGAGGGAAAAAACGCGGCAAATCAGACGACGCGAAAGAAAGCATAAAGGAGAATATGATTATGGCAAGAGAAATCATTAATACAGAAAAAGCACCGGCAGCAATCGGACCTTATGTACAGGCAGTCGCAGACAACGGCCTTTTATTTATTTCCGGACAGCTTGGCTTTGATGTAGAGCATGACAGCGTGATCCCGGAAACCGTAGAAGAGCAGGCAACCCTCTCTTTAAAGAATCTGGACGCAATCATGACAGCAGCAGGAACTGACCGCACGAAAGTGATGAAAACAACCATTTTCCTGACCGATATGAACGATTTTGCCAAGGTAAATGAAGTATACGGTGCTTTCTTTGGCGAGTCCAAACCGGCTCGTTCCTGTGTAGCAGTTGCTGCTCTTCCGAAAGCAGCAAAAGTAGAAATTGAATGCATCGTATCCCTGAAATAAGAGAGAGATGAGTATGGCAGAGGAAAGAGTAATTAAAATCGGAATGCTGGGTCTTGGCACCGTCGGTACCGGTGTGTACAAAGTGCTGAAAAGCCAGCAGGAGGAAATGCTTCCGAAGCTGGGAGCGCGTGTGGAGCTGAAAAAAATTCTCGTGCGCAATGTGGAAAAAGCAGCTGCAAAGGTTGATGATCCGTCGATCATTACCACGAACTTTGAGGACATTGCCAATGACCCGGAGATTGAGATTGTTGTTGAGGTTATGGGTGGAAAACAGCCGGCTATGAATTACATTCTTGCCTGCCTGGATGCAGGAAAGAATGTTGTAACGGCAAACAAAGATCTGGTGGCATCCGAGGGCAAAAAAATCCTTGCAACAGCAAAGAGAAACGGAAAAGATTTTCTCTATGAGGCATCCGTGGCAGGAGGAATTCCGATCATCCGTCCGGTGAAACAGTGCCTTGCAGCCAATCATATCACAGAGCTGATGGGTATTTTCAACGGTACCACAAATTTTATTCTGACAAAAATGTCGCAGGAAGGCATGGAGTTTGGTGATGCGCTCCGTCTGGCGCAGGATATGGGTTATGCAGAAGCAGACCCGACCGCAGATGTGGAAGGTCTTGATGCCGGCCGCAAGGTAGCAATCCTAGCTTCGGCAGCGTTCAACTCCAGAGTGACATTTGAAGATGTTTACACCGAAGGCATTACCAAAATCACGGCGACTGATATCGAGTATGCAAAAGAGATGGGATGCACGATCAAGCTGCTTGGCGTGGCAAAAGATACCCCGGAAGGAATCGAAGCCCGCGTTCATCCGATGCTGATCGACAGCAATCATCCGCTCGCGACTGTCAATGACTCCTACAATGCCGTATTCCTGACAGGCGATGCCGTACAGGATACGATGTTTTACGGACGAGGTGCCGGAGAGCTTCCGACTGCGAGTGCCGTTGTGGGCGATATTTTCGATGTTGTGCGCAATATTTTATGGAACTGCTGCGGCAGAATCGGCTGCACATGCTACCGGGAATGCCCGATCAAGCGTGTCGGCGAAATTAAGTCGAAATATTTTGTACGCATGCAGATTGAAAATCGGTATGGAACGCTGGCATCGGTAGCTTCTGTCTTTGGAAACAACAAGGTTTCGATTGCACAGATGCTTCAGAAACGTGTCAATGGAAAATACGCCGAGATCGTCGTCATTACGGACGAGGTCAAAGAGCGCCATTTTGAGGATGCCATGCAGATTTTAGGCGGAATGTCGATGATCCAGGAGATTTCTTCGACAATCCGGGTATACTAACAAAATGTAACAATTCAGAGCCATGCGAAATGGAAGAAAAATCGCGAATCCTGCTTGCATGAAGGAGCGCTTTTTCTGGAGTTTCATATGGCGAAAAGCAACATCGAGATGCAGCGTAAGCGGAATCGAGACGGGGCTCTGGATTGTTACCCAAAATTTAAGTAAAGAAGGGAATTCACAATGAGTAAAAAACCAACCGTATTAATGATTCTTGACGGATATGGACTGAATGACAAATGCGAGCATAACGCTGTCTGCGAAGCGAAAACTCCGATTATGGACCAGCTGATGAGCCAGTGCCCGTACGTAAAAGGACAGGCCAGCGGACTTGCTGTAGGTCTTCCAGACGGACAGATGGGTAACTCTGAGGTAGGCCATCTGAACATGGGCGCAGGCCGCGTTGTATATCAGGAGCTGACCAGAATCACGAAAGCAATCCAGGACGGTGATTTCTTCGAGAATGAAGAGCTGGTAAAGGCTGTTGAAAATGCAAAAGCAAATAATTCCGCACTGCACCTGTTCGGACTTCTTTCTGACGGCGGTGTTCACAGCCACATCACCCACGTATTCGGACTTCTGGAGCTGGCAAAACGTAAGGGTCTCGAGAAAGTTTATGTACACTGCTTCCTGGATGGCCGTGACACTCCTCCGGCATCCGGAAAATCCTATGTTGAGCAGCTGCAGGCAAAAATGGATGAGATCGGTGTCGGCGAAATCGGCGTGATCTCCGGCCGTTACTATGCAATGGACCGTGATAACCGCTGGGATCGTGTCGAGCTGGCTTACAAAGCTCTGACAAAAGGGGAAGGCGTAGAAGGAACCGATGCAGCAGAGGCTGTTCAGGCTTCTTATGATGCTGAAAAAACCGATGAGTTCGTTCTGCCGACCGTTCTGAAAAAAGACGGAAAACCGGTTGCAACGATTCAGGATAAAGATTCTGTGATTTTCTTCAACTTCCGCCCGGACCGTGCAAGAGAGCTGACAAGAGCATTCTGTGCAGATGAGTTCACCGGATTTGAGAGAGAAAAACGTCTGGATCTGACCTACGTATGCTTCACGGAATACGATGAGACCATCCCGAACAAATCCGTTGCATTCAAAAAAGAAGAGATCACCAATACCTTCGGTGAGTATCTGGCAGCACATAATATGACGCAGGCTCGTATCGCCGAGACCGAGAAATATGCACATGTAACCTTCTTCTTCAATGGCGGCGTTGAGGAGCCAAATAAAGGTGAGGACAGAATCCTTGTGAAATCCCCGAAGGTTGCTACTTATGACCTGAAACCAGAGATGAGTGCTTACGAAGTATGCGACAAGCTGACGGATGCCATCCGTTCCCAGAAATACGATGTCATCATCATCAACTTTGCAAATCCGGATATGGTTGCCATACCGGCGTTGAGAGTGCAGCAATCCAGGCAGTTGAGGCTGTTGATGAGTGCGTAGGCAAAGCAGTTGATGCATTAAAAGAGGTTGACGGCCAGATGTTTATCTGTGCGGACCACGGAAATGCAGAGCAGCTTGTAGACTATGAGACCGGCGAGCCATACACCGCTCATACCACCAATCCGGTTCCGTTCATTCTGGTTAATGCAGACCCATCCTACACGTTAAGAGAGGGCGGATGCCTGGCAGACATCGCACCGACTGATCGAGCTGATGGGAATGGAGCAGCCAAAAGAAATGACAGGAAAATCCCTGCTGATTAAGAAATAAAGAGAAATCGTGAAAATGTCCCTGCCGGATTCGTTTTGAAACGGGTGCGGCAGGGATATTTTATCATACTAATCTGAAAATAAAAATAATTACGTAATAAGAGACAGAATAAAAATGAAAAACAGATAAAAAATCAAAATAAAGTGTTGACAAACGGTGAGAAAACTGATATAGTAAAGTCAACAAAAGAAAACGGAAGAAAAAAACAGAAAGAGAGGACGGACCACCGAGAACATAACGAATTACCCCATAAACTAAGAAAGCGAAGGTATGGACCCAAGAAAACGTAACGAAGTACCCCAAAGCGAAACAAAAGAACAAAAGAACAAAAAAAGAAAGGATTCAGTCCAATGCACAGTTCTAACTTATGAAAGCATCCGAAAATGGAAAAATCGGATGGCTTTCATATTGCGTTTTTTTTATGTTTGAAAAGAATAAGGACTGGAAAAAAGAGGTTTCGACAGAGAGAGCAACATATTTTTCCCATAGCACGGTCATACTGTGAACGCAGAGAAGAAACTTGGTTACTGTTCACTTTGCAGCAAAACAGGAGGGAAAACTATGTTTCGATATTTACCAATTCGAAGCGTGACAGGAAGAGAAATTCTGGATTCGCGCGGAAATCCGACCGTAGAGGTGGAAGTGGCCGTCGGGGAGGGGATTCTCGGGCTGGAAGGCCATATGGGGCGTGCCCAGGTGCCGTCCGGGGCATCGACAGGAAAATTTGAGGCACTGGAAAAAAGAGATCAGGAAGTGCGCTATCTGGGGCAGGGCGTGAGAAAGGCTGTAGAAGCGGTCAATACCGTGCTGGCCGATGCCGTTGTCGGCGAGAATGCGCTCGAGCAGGAGCGGATTGACATATCCTGTGCCAGGCAGACGGAACCGAAACGAAAGAAAACCTCGGGGCAAACGCCATTCTCGGTGTCTCACTTGCTGTGGCGCGCGCGGCGGCAAATGCGCTTCATCTACCGCTGTACCAGTACCTGGCGGCTGCCACACAAGCCGTATGCCCGTGCCGATGATGAATATTTTAAACGGCGGCCGTCATGCCGACAACACCGTCGATCTGCAGGAATTTATGATTATGCCGTGCGGCGCTCCCTCATTCCGGGAGGGTCTTTCCATGTGCGCGGAGATTTACCATACGCTGAAGCAGCTCCTGAAGGAGAAGGGATACTCGACTTCTGTCGGCGATGAGGGCGGCTTTGCGCCGGATTTAAAGGATTCCGATGAAGCACTGCATCTCATTGTCAATGCGGTCCAGAAAGCCGGCTATGCGCCCGGAAACGACGTGATGATCGCGATCGATGCGGCGGCAAGCGAGCTCTACGAGGAGAGCAGGAACGTCTACTACTTTCCCGGGGAATCCCGTCAGTGCGGAAAGACAGTATTTCGGGATGCCGCAGAAATGGTTGCCTACTATGAGGAACTGATCGAAAAATACCCGATCGTATCCATCGAAGACGGGCTGTGCGAGGACGATTTCGAAGGCTGGAAACAGATGACGGAAGCGCTCGGGAACAGAGTACAGCTGGTCGGGGATGATCTGTTTGTGACGAATGTAAGAAGGCTTTCCTGCGGCATTGCACTTGGCACGGCAAATGCGGTTCTGATCAAGGTAAACCAGATCGGAACGCTCTCTGAGGCGCTGGATGCGGTGGAGATGGCGCAGAGAGCAGGGTACCGCGCTGTCATTTCACACCGGTCCGGAGAGACAGAGGATGATTTTCTGGCAGACCTTGCCGTCGCGACAGGCGCCGGCCAGATCAAAACCGGAGCACCGTGCCGGTCGGAGCGGAATGCGAAATACAATGAGCTTCTCCGCATCGAGGAACGCCTCGGTGAGGAAGCGAAATACCGGAATCCGTTCCCGCAAAAGGAACCGGCGTAAGAGAATGGTGAAAAACGGCGTAAAATAGGCAAATAACAGTTGAAATCGTTCTTCCGCTATGGTAAAATAATATAAGTTGGCCGTAGGAGGTGTAATTGTGGAAATTTTAAGAACGATTTTGACAGTCATTTATGTCATTGATTGTATTGCTTTAACCGTTGTTGTATTGATGCAGGAAGGAAAACAGCAGGGTCTCGGTGCTATCGCAGGTATCTCAGACACTTACTGGGGAAGAAACAAAAGCCGTTCTGCAGAAGGAACTCTGATCCGTGCAACAAAAATCATGGCAGTTCTGTTTATTGTACTGTCGGTTGTATTAAACATGAATTTTTAGCAAAGTAAAGACATCCTTATTCCCACGAGAAGGCGTAAGGGTGTCTTTTTCTACAAAGAGGAGATAATAGATGAAAGATAATAAGAAGAAAAAAGATCGGAGGAAATATCCGCAGGGCAGCGCGGCGTCCCATGCAGGACAGAACAGCGGGAACCATGGCGGTCATGCGGGCCATCCGCGTTCCAGAAGCTCGAAGCTGCTGAAAAACCGCAAGACGCTGCTCATGGATCTCGTAAGCTCGAAAAACTATGAGCCGATGCGTCTGAAAGACATTGCCATGCTGCTGCAGGTGCCGAAAGCAAAACGGTCGGAGCTTGCGGAGGTTATGGAAATCCTGGTAAAAGAAGGAAAAATCGATGTGATCTCCGACGGCCGTTACCAGAAGAGCCGCGGTGCATCCACAACGACGGAAAAACGGGAAAAAAGAGACCGCCGCGCCGGAGAGCAGGGCAGAAGAGGACGCGATGACCGATTCCGCAGAAAGAATGGAAAGGACGGCGACACAGAGAAGAAGCCGCGTATCCAGACTGTCGATATCCAGGCAGTCGTGGACGCTTACCAGATCCCGGAGGAGTTCCCGGCACGCGTGATCACACAGGCAGAAAAATGCCCGGAGGAAGTAATTCCAAACGATTACAACGGCCGCCTCGATCTGAAAAGCTGGCAGATGGTGACAATCGACGGCGAGGATGCCAAAGACCTCGATGACGCCGTATCCGTCACAAAAGCGGGCGATACGTGGACGCTTGGCGTTCATATCGCTGATGTCAGCAACTATGTGCAGGAAAATTCCGCCCTCGACCGTGAGGCGTTAAAGCGCGGCACCAGTGTCTATCTGCCGGACCGCGTCATTCCGATGCTGCCGAAGCGTCTGTCAAACGGCATCTGTTCCCTGAATGAAGGAAAGGAGCGCCTGGCACTCTCCTGTATTATGACGATCAACGAGAAAGGCCGTGTGATCGGCCATCAGATCGCTGAGACGGTGATCCGCGTGGACCGCCGCATGACATACACCGCCGTCAATGCAATCCTGACCGAGCCGGAAGCACATCCGAAGCTGCTGGAGGAATATCATGAGCTGGTTCCGATGTTCCGCCAGATGCAGGAACTGTCTGCACTGATCCGGAGCTGTCGGAAAGAACGCGGAGCAATTGATTTTGAATTCCCGGAGAGCAAAGTAATTCTTGATGCAGAAGGGACGCCGGTGGAGATCCGTCCGTATCCGTCGAACGTGGCAACACGGATGATCGAGGACTTCATGCTGATGGCGAACGAGACCGTGGCAGAGGAATACTGCACACGCGAAATCCCGTTCTTATACCGGACGCATGACAAGCCGGACGGAGACCGCATGGAGGCAACGCTGATGCTGATCCGTGAACAGGGCATCAAAGTCGAAAAGCGTTCTCATGAGATTACGCCGGGTGAGGTGCAGAAGATTCTCACCAGCATCGAGGGAACCCCGGAAGAGCCGCTGATCAGCCGCCTGCTGCTCCGGTCGATGGCAAGAGCCATTTATACCCCGGAATGCAGCGGCCACTTCGGACTGGCAGCGTCATATTACTGCCATTTTACCTCACCAATCCGCCGTTACCCGGATCTGCAGATCCACCGCATTATCAAGGATGATCTGCGGGGACGTCTCGACAAGGGCGGCAGAATCGGCAAATATTCGTCCATTTTGCAGCATGTGGCGGAGCAGTCGAGTGCGATGGAGCAGCGTGCTGCAGAGGCAGAAAGAGAGGCTGTGAAGCTGAAGAAAGCCGAATATATGCTGGAGCATGTCGGCGAAGAGTACGACGGCGTCATTTCCGGCGTGACCGGATGGGGCTTCTATGTGGAGCTGCCAAATACCGTTGAGGGACTCGTTCACATCATGACACTGAAAGACGATTATTATAATTTTGATGAAGAAAATTACCGTCTGGTCGGAGAGCAGCACGGAAGAGTATTCCGCCTTGGTGAGCCGGTGCGTGTCCGTGTACGAAACGCCGAGCCTGCCAACCGGACAATCAATTTTACGTATGTAGAAAAAGAAACCGAGACAGAATAAATCCCTGGAGGAAAAAGCTATGGCAAAACAAAAAGGAAATCGAATGATTGCCAACAATAAAAAGGCATATCATGACTATTTTATCGAGGATAAATACGAGGCCGGCATCTCCCTTGCCGGTACCGAGGTAAAATCCCTCCGCATGGGAAAATGCAGCATCAAGGAGTCCTTCATCCGCATTGAGCGTGATGAGGTATTCATCTACGGCATGCACATCAGTCCGTACGAGAAGGGCAACATATTCAATAAAGACCCGCTGCGCATCCGGAAACTGCTGCTGCACGACTATGAGATCCGCAAACTTGAGGCGCAGATCAAGGAAAAAGGCTACACGCTCGTTCCGCTGCAGGTGTATTTTAAAGGCAGCCTCGTAAAAGTCGAGATCGGTCTGGCGCGCGGTAAAAAACTGTATGATAAACGGCAGGATATCGCAAAGAAGGATCAGAGACGTGAGGCGGAGAGAGATTTCAAAGTTAAAAATCTGTATTAAAAATCCTTGACAAAAAGTATGGGGAAAGACTATAATACAATATACGGCAGTTGAAAGAGAGTTTTCACTGCACCGGGACGATCTGTTTGCGTCCCCGTATCAAAGAAAAGCGTCTGTAGAACCAGCACGGGCTTGTACTGGTTTCGACGGGGGTTTTGAAGTTTGGGAAGCCATTCGTGGACTCCGGGACCGCGTCATCAACCTGGAACCTAAATTTAAACGCAGACGATAATTACGTAGCGTACGCTGCCTAAGTGCGGCGTTGTCAGCTGAATAGTTTTCCGCGGCTATTCTCCTGGCATCAAACAGATGCGGAGCACTTCGTTTCCAAAGCTTTGCGGAGATGGAAGATTTTATGAAGCTACCGAAGCGGCAAGCCTGTCATCCGGCGTGCCGACGGGGGAATCCTCAATAGAATGACTGTAATGGGAGATGCCTGAATGAATAGGCTTTCGGACAGGGGTTCGATTCCCCTCAGGTCCATACCTGAAAAACCGCTAAAATCCAGTGTTTTAGCGGTTTTTTTGTACATTTTGGGTAGAAAAAACAGGGCAAAAATAGCGTTTTAGACCGTTTCAGACCGAAAAAAATGGGGTCAAAATCGCGGTCGAAAATTAAGGGGAAAAGGAAAAATTTTCCATAAAAAAGTTGATTATCTGATAGAAAAATGAAAAGGGGAGCAGATATGCAGTTACTAATCAAACAACGTGTATTTTCCTGGTCAGACACGTATGATATCTATGACGAGCAGGGGAACCAAAAGTATTTTGTGAAAAATGAATTTATCTCGCTGGGACACCGTCTGCATGTGTACGATGCGGCGCATAATGAAATTGGGTTTATCAAACAGAAATTATTTTGCTTTCTTCCGACTTTTGAAATTGAATGGAACGGGCAGTTAATGGGACATATCGAAAAACGTTTTGCACTGTTCCGCCCCAAATACGATGTAGATTTCATGGGATGGCGTGCAGAAGGTGACTTCATGGGATGGGATTACGATGTATATGAAGCCTGCAGTGCAGTCGTCCACGTACATAAAAAACTTCTGAACTGGGGTGACACGTATGTCATCGAATATGATAATCCGAGCAATGAAATTCCGGCATTATTGCTGGTGCTGGCGATCGATGCGGCAAACTGTTCACAAAATAATGGATAGCTGGTGGTGTCTGGAATGGCGTCAGGGGAGATGCGGATATGAGAACTTTGGGAAATATTCTGTGGTTTATATTTGGAGGCATGTTCGGCGGACTTGCATGGATTTTTGCAGGATGATCTGGTGTATTACGATTGTTGGAATTCCGTTTGGACGGCAGTTTTTCAAGATGGCAAGGCTTTCGTTTATTGCCATTTGGCACGAGTGTAATTGGATAAAAGGTGTATGGAAAAAAGATCGGGTTACCGGTCTTTTTCTATGCATATCATGAGGCGGCCATTCCTTTGATGCAAATAGAAACATGATAAAAGTATTGCGCAGCAGAATAAAGTATGATACCATAAATTTACAGAAAAAATAAAGAAACGATAGAATATTCAGTATTAATTAAAAAATCAGGAAACAGAAGGGGGGAAGTTTATGAAGATAAGACAGACAATCTTTTTATTACCTTTGTTTTTGCTGGCGGGCTGCGCATCTGCAGGAGGATCACAGAGCAGAGATCTGGATTTAAAGGAACTCTGTACAGAGGAGCAGGTTTTCCAGTATGCGGATTTTGAATGGGGAACGGATTCGGAACAGCTTTTCAAACAGAGCTTCCTGAAGTTTGATGAAAAAGATCTGGGACAGGGTGATGAGAGCAGCACAAAGACATACGAGAGCAAAGAAAATTTTCCCTGGAAAATGCAGAATCTAACATGGATCTGGAATTTTCGGACGGTCAGCTGAGTCAGGTTTCCTTTACTTTTGACATCGAACAGGATGCCAATACATGGATTCAGAAAGAAGTAGACGAACTGAATTCTTTATACGGCGGAGGAATTGCAACTGGACTCGGAAATCAGATTTATCAGTGGCAGGGGGAGCAGGATACGGTTCTGCAGCTGACGGCTTTTACGGAAGGGGATGAAAGCGCAACCGTTATCTTAAGCGTGGCATCGATGGAATACTCGATTGGATCATAAAATTGACAGATACGGGCGCATCAGACGGCAATGTCTGGTGCGCCTGCTTTTTTGTGAAAAAACTTTCCAAAGCTTTTAAAAGCCAGAAAGATAGAATGACAAAAGTGTCACAGATGTGATATAGTAGTAGAATAATGTGAAAAAGAGAAGGATTTGACAAAAGAGATGGAGTTAGGAAATTTTCAGAAATCAGTAGGTTCAGATGAAATCAAAACAATGGCATTTGAAATCATCGGAAGAACCCCTTCTCGCCAAACATAATACGCCCCTGCTGTTGCCTCTGTCAAGAAGTTTAGGCATTTTCGGAGATTTCGAAAAAGATTTCGCCTTCGAGAGCTCCATTCGTCACCCAAGTGCCACATCCAGCACCATCATCACGCTGAAGCCCACCGCAAAAAATACCGTGCCAACGTTGGAGTGCTGTCCCTGCGACATTTCCGGGATCAGTTCCTCCACCACCACATACAGCATGGCTCCGGCGGCAAAGCTGAGCAGATAGGGCAACGCGGGCACCACGATGCCTGCCGCCAGAATCGTCAGCACTGCCCCGATGGGTTCTACGATGCCGGACAGCACGCCACCCAGAATGCCCGGCCTTTTTTTCATTCCTTCCGCCCGCAGTGGCATGGAGATGATGGCACTCCGGGAAGTTCTGGATAGCAATGCCAAGGGAAAGTGCCAGCGCCCCGGCGGCGGTGATCTGAGCCGTTCCGGCAAGGTAACCGGCATAGACCACGCCCACCGCCATGCCTCCGGGATGTTGTGCAGCGTCACCGCCAGAACCATCATGGTGGTGCGCTGGAGCTGGCTTTTTGGCCCTTCGGCCTGCAAACTGTTCTGGTGCAGATGCGGGATGAGATGGTCCAGCAGCAGCAAAAACAGGATACCCAGCCAGAAACCCACCGCCGCCGGGAAAAACGCCAGCCTGCCCAGATCTGCGGCCTGCTCCATAGCCGGGATCAGCAAGCTCCATACCGATGCCGCCACCATCACTCCGGCGGCAAAGCCGGTGAGGGCGCGCTGGATGCCGTCACACAGAGAGTTTTTCAAAAAGAACACACAGCCCGCCCCAAGACTTGTGCCCAGAAAGGGGATCAAAATCCCCCAGAATGCGTCTTGTATCATGTAGTACCTCCTTGTGGTTAAATTCAACTAACTGCACAAGCAGTATACTGCGCTCCGGCAAAAAGGTCAAGGGCTTTGCGGTATAGAGGATGCAGATCGTTTCCTGCACCGAAAAATTTACCTCTGCAAACTTGCCGGTTTCTACTTGACAACGCCCGGTGGGAGTGCTATTTTTATTTCGCGAATTTGTTTTGCCTAACCATCTGAGGGGCGTTGCCCCTGCATTTTTTGCATCGATTGTTAGGTAAAGCTAACTGTTTTTTCAAAACTGAGATAGAGGTGTGTTACCATGAGATTGAAAAAAGTATTTGCAGGTGCACTTGCGGCCGCTATGCTGGTATGCGCTGTGGCAGTCCCGGCCTTCGCTGCGGAAGAGGTGGAACAGGAAAACGGCCTGACCTCCAGCTATGTCCAGATGAACATTCCCTACGCCGACTTCTACAAGGCTGCCGGTGTGGACAACGCATCTGAGATCGACGCTGTGACCAGCGCCACCAAGAACAAGACCCGTGCGGGCAACCTTGCCGGCGGTTCCTACCACGTCAACGCAGATGGCACCGACATCACCGGCGTTTCCTTCCCGGTCAAGGTGCTGACCCCGTGGGCGCTGAAGAACGCAAAGCAGGTCACCGATGCCGACAGCTACGACATTACCGTTACCCTGAAGGGCAAGGAATCCACCACCACCTACACCGGCGCAGATGCCTTGTTTGAGAACGAGCTACGCTTACTACAAGCTCAGTGAGACCCCTGCCTACTACATCACCGCATGGTATAACCTGCTGAGCGGCAAGTGGGAGTTTGGCAAGGTCCACGCCACCGAGACCACCGTAGAGGGCACCACTGTGGAGCTGAATACTAACGGTCACCACACCACCTACGAGATGAAAATCTCCGGTTTTGATCTGGACTACAAGGCCAACAAGGTCTACGGCGTAGTTCTGACCACCGCCGATGGCAGTGAGTACGGCCTGCATCATGTGACCAACATCTGGCATGGTACCAAGCTGGGCTTCAATGCCGATGATCCTTACTTTGCATCCATCATCGGCAAGACGATTACTCAGATCACCTTCTACGCCGCCGACGGCGTGTATGTCCTGCCGGTCAATGTGGCGCTGTGAATACACGGGAAACTGCCTAATTTATTGTAAAATATAACACAAAAGGGCAAGGTCTCCTGCACGCAGGCGGCTTTGCCCTTTTTTATTGCAGATGGAGCCCAATCGCAGGGTCAACAGTTTTTACGTCTGCAATACGGAATCAATATTGCCGGCATTACTCTGCAAATCACAAAAGGATCCATCCAACAGCGTTTTGGCGATGCTGGCAGGCTCCACGCCCAATGCATGGGCTGCCTCTGCACGGTTGCCGAGGACTCGTTCAGCACAATGACATGGCCTCCCAGACCTTTTTCTTCCAGGTCTGCTTTTTCAAAGGACATTTTCCCACTTCTCCGCTCTTATTCGGTAATGGCCCAAACCCGTGCGGGCAGACCAGTTGCACCTTCAATGCGGGGATAAGAAACGATGACCACCGCACCGGCAGGCTGAACTTTATCCAGATTTGCAAGTACCTCCACCTGCAGCTTGTCGTTGTCCAGAACATAGCGTTCGCAGGCAAGGTCGCCCTTTTCCTCCGCCACCGCAGAGGAATCGGTATCCAGCGTTTCGTGGCCGTTGGCGGCGGCGTTGCGCACCTTGTAGATATACTCCAGTGCTTCCAGCGACCAGCCGGGGGCATTTTCTTTGCCCTCTGCGTCGATACCGGACAGCGCATCCATATCCGGCCACTTCTTGTACCAGTCGCTTCGCAGAGCCACCAGCGCACCATCCGGGATAGACCGTACTTTGCTTCATAGGCCTTGATGTCCTCCACCGTCACAGCGTAGCGGGGGTCTTTCTTGGCCTGCTGGGAAATATCGATGACCACCAGCGGGAAGATCAGGTCGTTCACATCATACTTTTCGGACAGCGCTTTGCCCTTGATGAAGTGCCCCGGGAAGTCGATATGGGTACCGAACTGTCCGGGGAATTTGAAGGTCTGGATCAGGCATTCCAGTTCCGGCTTGCCCCAGTCCCACACGGTCTTTGCCAGCTCCACAGAGCCTTCCGGGATGCCGGACCAGTAGGGGCTTTCGTTGTTCAGCGAGTGAGAAAGTTCCACCCAGCGATATTTTTTAGCATCCTTCAGTGCGTTCCACAGTTTATAATCAGCCATTGTCGGTTCTCCTTTTATTGTGACGATGTATGTTCGGGCACTTCTCCCAGACAACGGCATCTTCCTGTTTTTTCTCAGTCTGTCTGCCGGGAATTTGTCTGGGAGCAACGCATTCGCCCGGGTAGTCTGTGCCGGGCATCTGCTGTATGTTTCATCTGCCTGTGCTCCCTTCCTTGTGTTGGGGATAGTATAAGCCCATTTTCACATCATGTCAATAGGTTTATGCTTTCAAAGACAAATCTGTCCTTTCGTCCGCCGGTTGCCCGCCGCCGGAGCCCCCTTAATTTCATACGTCCTGCTGCTTTTCCAGTGCTTCAAAGTGATACCGGGGCTTTCCTTTGCTCTTTTTGCCGTACTCGATGGCTTCTTTAGGGCAATAGCAGATGCACGCCATGCAGTGGGTGCAGTTTTTGCCCCAGACCGGCCTGCCGCTTTCCAGATGGATATTGTTCAGCGGGCACAGTTCCACGCACTTACCGCAGCCGATGCAGGCGTCCGTTGCCCGGAAGGCATCGGCTTTTACAAAGAAGCGATAAAACACCGGGTTTACCGGGCCGCTCATAAGGCGGTCGTAGAGGTTGTCTCTCGGCGGGGGAAATTCCTGCCCGGCTCTGAGCTGGGTCAGCACCTTCTGAAGCGCAGGCTCTGCCTGTTCCACGATGCTCCGTGCCTGCTCCTTCTGGGGCGCATTGAACATGGCAATGTAGTTTTCCGGCATGATGATCTGGCCGTGCCCATATACTGCAGCTGCTTTTGCGCCGCAAGCTGCCGGTTATAGCCTGCCGCATTGCCAATTTCGCTGCCGCAGTCCATCACAAACCAGATGCGCTCTGCCCCGGTCAGCGCGGTCTTGCCCAGCCACTCCGACACCACCCGGGGGATACGCCATGCGTAGGTAGCGTCACCAGCACCACATCCCGGCCAGTCTGCACCGGGGCAGTATCCCCTGCCTTGATGCAGGCGTTCAGGTCGTAAAGCGGCATCTCCAATCCTTCGGCAATGCGCCGCGCCAGATACCGGCTGTTGCCGGTTCCCGTAAAATAAAGTACCATGCTGCTCCTTCGTTTTGTGTTATCCAGATGCCTGTCTGCCCGGCGGACTGGAATTTGACACTTTGTATTTATCGAGAATACTCTTGAAACCATTTTGCAAAGCGTGATTTATTGAAAATAATGAATTTATATAGTTCTCCATTTTTCATATTAACTGTTGCAATTGGAAAGACTATCCACTTCCAAGAGATTTCTTTTATTTCCTGCATCGGCAAAACTAAATTTCTGTATTTTTTGCCAACTGTAAGCTTGTTTGTCTTGTAAGTAAGCGACTGACTATCGAGGTACAGACCTCCTCCAACTATGCCATTGTGACACAAACTGCAAACAAAAGATTTCATAGAAACATCCCTCCATTAAATTCCAAGTTGTCGTTCTTAGTGTCCCATGGTTTTCGCACGCAAAAAAGCCCTTGCGGCAAGGTGTGCGCTTACACCTCGCCTGCAAACTTCATGCCCCAGCTCATGCGGGTGTCGTACATCAGGCGGGTCAGGGCAAGGCTGTCCTGCGGGGTGTAGCGGTCGCTGCCGGTACGCCCCAGCTTGACGCAGCGGCTTGCTTCCCGGATCTCGTACTCAAAGCCGTTGATGTCCACCGGGCAGCGGATGACCTCCGGCTCTTTGCCCTCCACTTCCAGCGTCAGGGTCTCGGCGTGCTGGAAATCCGGCAGGAAAATACTGCCTTGGTGCCAAGGATGCGGCATTACGCTCCAGCTCCTGCCCGATGGTCTGGACCGACTCCGCCTTGCAGCCGCCGGGGTAGGTCAGTGCAAGGCGGCTGTAATCGTCGGTGCCGTACTCGTTGATGTGCACCTCTTTGGTCTCCACCTTTTCCGGGTCCTGTCCGGTAAGGATGCGCAGAAAGCCCAGATTGTAGATGCCGATATCCAGCAGCGCACCGCCGCCCAGACCGGAATCAAACTTGCGGTCCTTCCGGGCACCGGAGGCAACAAAGCCGTACTGACAGGTGATCTGCTTCAGTTCCCCGATGGTGCCAGCCGCAAGGATCTCGCGCAGGCGGTCGTACAGCGGCAGCAGCCAAATCCAGAACGCCTCCATGAGAAAGCGGTGCTTTTCCTCCGCCAGATGATACAGCTCCTGCGCCTGCTCCGGGCTGATGGTAAAGGGCTTTTCGCACAAAACGTGCTTGCCCTGCTCCAAGCAGAGCTTGCAGTTTTCGTAATGCAGGGTGTTGGGGGTGGCGATATAGATGGCCTCCACCTCCGGGTCGGCGGCAAGGGCTTCGTAGGAGTCATAGCAGCGGGGAATGCCGTACTGCTGTGCAAACGCCTGTGCGCTTTCCATGTGCCGTGAGCCCACGGCAACAAGCTGCTCTCCCTCTGCGCCCATCTGTTCCACCGTAGATGCAAATTTTTTGGCAATGGTGCCGGTCGCTAAAATTCCCCACTTCATAACGGTACCTCCCGGTTTATTACTTTGGATTCGTTGCGTTCAGTATACCATGGTTTTCCCCTGCGGAAAAGATAGTGAAAAACAAAAATATCCCCGGAGGGCTCGTTCCGACTCTCCGGGGACAGATTCTATGCACCGGTTTCTTTCATCTTGTTCCAAACATTCTCATCCATTATAATAGAGATAGAAAGAAGGTGCCAACATGAAACATCGCATTGTGACGGCTGCGCAGATGAAGGAGATTGAACGGGCCGGGGATGCCCACGGTCTGCCCTATCTGCAAATGATGGAAAACGCCGGGCTGGCGGCTTACGCTGAACTGCAAAAGCAGTTCCCGCATCCCGGCAGGCTGCTGGTGGTCTGCGGAAAGGGCAACAACGGCGGCGATGGGTTCGTGATCGCCCGTGCCGCTGCAAAAGACGGCTGGAATGTGACCGTTCTTCTGGCCGAGGGCGAGCCGAAAACTTCTGACGCCATCCGCAATTTTGAACGTCTGCACTCCCTGCCGGTGCACATCTGCACTGACGGTTCTGTACTGGAAACCCAGAGCTTTGCTGCCGTTGTGGATGCCCTCTACGGCACCGGATTCCATGGTGAACTGCGGCCTTCCGGCCTTGCTGCCTGCGGACTGATACGCCATCTGCACAAGGGCGGTGCCTTTGTGCTGGCCGTGGACCTGCCCAGCGGCATCAATACGGACACCGGCGAGGTTGCCGACGGTGCTGCCCATGCAGATTTGACCGTAACCTTCGACAGCTATAAACCGCTGCATATCGCAAAAATCTCTGCGCCCCTGTGCGGAAAGATCGTCTGTGCCGACATTGGCATTCGGGACGAATGGCACCCGGAGTTTTGACGAGGGCTTGCCGCTGCGGAAAAGCACCTGCGCACAAAAGAGCCGCCGCACAGATCCCTGTGCAGCGGCTCTCTAGCTCTCAGCGCCGACGGTGTCACATCCTGCGCTCAAGGTTCTGCCGGAACAGCTCATACGCTGCCCGCATCTCCTCCGGCAGACGCTTCAAGGTCTCCTGCTGCAATTCAGACGGCATCCCGTAAAAGGCTTCGGCAATGCCGCCGGTAATGCAGGCAAGGGTGTCGCTGTTTCCTCCTTTACCCCTGATGTCGCTTCTGGAAATCGGCTTCGATTTGTTCTTTCCACTCTGCGCCGATGGACGCGCAGCAGGGTGCTTCCCGCATCCGGGAGACCGTTTCGCTGACCACATGGTAATTGACCGCCACGCCCTGCGCATCATTCTCGAACCGCACCGCCCGGTCTGCCCCGATGCCGAAGCGGGCGGCTTCCTGCACGGCGTCCATGTTAGCACCAAGGAACAGAAATTCCCAGCCGTACCGTTCTTTTTCCCGCTCGATCATCCGGCGAATCTTCTCGTAGCCAAACCGCTTGCTGGCGTTTTCCAGCCCATCGGTGGTGATGACAAAGATGACCTTTTCGGCACGCTCGTCCTCCGGCAGATAGCGCTGGATATTCACCATCTTTTCCATGCCATAACCAATGGCATCCAGCAGCGCCGTACAGCCCCGGACGTAGTAGTCCTTTTCGGTCAACGGCGCAACAGCGTACAGCGGAAAGCGGTCGTGCAGCAACTGCACCTCGTGGTCAAACAGGATGGTGGTCACATTGCTTCGCCCTCCTGCTCCTTCTGCCGGCTCAGCATGGCGTTGAACCCGCCGATGGTGTCCGGTTCTAGCCACCCATGGAGCCGCTGCGGTCGAGGATAAAAACAAGCTCGGTAAGATTTTTCTTCATAATAAATGCCCTCCGTTTTGTGGTGTATCGCTTTCGTTGGCAAAAGGATACCACAAACCGGAGGGCAAAAGGTCAACGGGCAGGCGACAAATCACGCACCCAGCTGTTCCTGATCGTATTCAAACAAAAGGGTATTGACCTGATTGATATTATAAATTTTCTGTTCCAGACAGTACCGCACGATCCAATCCCGCTTGGAGCCATCGGAGAAGGCATAGCCTGCGCTTTTAAGCAGGTCGATGGTCTCATCCTCCGACAGGTGCAGCCCCACCGCAAGGGCAAGTACGGTCTTCTTTTTGGGGTTGTAGTCCCGATTACACTGAATTTTAGAAAAATGCTGCCGGGAGATGTTGGACTGCTTGTACACGGTGGAGTCTTTCAGCCCCCGCTCGTCAATGAGCCGCAGCAGCCGGGTGGTGAAGCTCTCGCCAAGGTTGTCCATCAGGTGTTCCAGACTGCGGGCTGCCATGGGGGTGGCAGGCGCAGGCGGTGCAGCCGCAAAGACCGGCGGCGCGCACTCTTGCGCAGGATACTCCCGGTCAGCAAGCGCAGCATCTTCCCAGCGTTCCACGTATTCTCTGCGCCGACGGTCAAACTGGTAGCTTTCATCGTTCTGGGCTACATAGTGGTCGTCGATGTACTCCTCCACCGAGGTGAACAGCTTGCGGCTCACCGCCAACGAGTGCCGGTCGTAAAGCACCAGATACACGGTCAGGTCGTGCTCCATGACGTACTGCGTGATGGTGTCCACCGCAATGCGGAAGGCCTGCTCCTTGGGGTAGCCGTAGTTTCCGCTGGACAGCAGCGGAAAAGCCACGCTCTCGCAGTGGTATTCTGCGGCTAGTTCCAGTGCAGAATGGTACGCACCAGCCAGTTGTTTTGCTTCGCCAAAAAATCCGCCGTGCCATGCCGGACAGACCGCATGGAAGATATACTTTGCAGGCAGCCCGAATGCCGGGGTACACACTGCCCTGCCCGGCTCGCAGTGCCCGATGGCTTCACAGGCGGCGGTCAGCTCCTGCTCCCCTGCCGCCTGATAGATGGCACGGCTGGTGCCGCTGCCCTGCAAAAGGTTCCGGTTGGCAGGGTTGACGATGGCATCCGCTGCCACCTTGGTGATGTCGTTGCGGATCATCAGAAACGGCATGGTGGTTCCTCCCTCATGTGGTTTTCTTCATCCTATCACATCCGGCAGGGTGGTGCAAGGGTTGCGCTTATTTTGCTGTCCATACAACCATTATAACGGTGTCATGCTTCCTTTCCACGGAAAAGCGTCTACACGCAAAAACAGGCTCCTGCAAGCGTCAACCACTGGCAGGAGCCCGTTTATTTCTTACAGCTTCGTCATCCACAGACCATGCAGGTTGCAGTAAGCGTAGACCGCCACCGGCTTTTCGCTGCCCAGCTCAAATACCGCCTTGGGTGCCTGCCCGGGGGCGAGGTAGCGGAGCTGTCCGCCGTTTTCCGTCTCCACAAAGAGCCACTGGATGTGGTGCACATCCACCATGGGATGCTCCACTGCACCCACCGTAACCGTGAGGGTGCTGCCGGAAAGCTCTGCCACCGGCAGATGCTTTTCGCCGCTGGCTTCCACGGTGTTGGGGAGCAGTTCCTTCATCTTTTCGCCGCAGCAGACCAGCGGGACGCCTGCGTTGTGGATGGTGGTGACCAGGTTGCCACAGTGCTCACAGATATAAAACTTTGCTTTCATATTCAATTCCTCTTCAATTCCTCCATCGGAATGTTGTTGGTGTTTTCTATGGCTATATGATAACATTTCCTAGTTAGATTTTCTGTGACCGGGTCACGTAAGACAGCCTTGTGCTATGGGAATGCCCCTCAGCTTCCCATGGCAATAAGCACCAGCACGACCACCACCGCAATGGCGATGAGACAGCCGCAGCCGCTGCCGTCTCCGTCACCGCCGCCGCCATTGTTGTGACCGCCGCCACCGCCGCCGGACGAACTGCCGAAGTTGCGGTTGAAAGCCGTCATGTACTGGGCATAGCCCGTGTCACCTTTGCCGAAATAGCCGTAATCACCGTTTGCCATTGTGTTTTCCTCCATCCGAAGTGTGTTTTGCTTCTTCTGAGGTCATTTTACTGAAAGAGCTGTCCCATAAACATCTCTTTCAGCATCTCTTGTCATCTCATTCTTCCCGGATTCCCAGATACACATCAATGTCCATGATACCCTCCCCGCTGACCTCCACCAGATCTTCAAAGGGCACCACGTGTCGCCCACCTGCAAGGTGCGGAACACCGGGTCGATGCGGTCCGCTTTTCCGGTCAGTGTGATGTAGTTGCCCACTGCGGGAATCTCCGGGTGGGCGGTATCCTCCTTGAAGTACCGCACCGTGATGGTCATGCCCTTGGTGACCTGCATCAGCCGATCGGACAGAGCCGACATTTCTTCCTCGGTCAGAATGCGCTTGGTCACGCGCTCAGTGCGCTGCTTTTCTGCGGCAAGCTGCTCGTCATAGCCCCGCAGCGGAGAGAAGGGCGAGAAGATCTTGGCACGGTTCTGAAGGGTCATGCGGGGGTGCTTGCGGAGGGATTCTTCGGTCTGGGGGCGTTCCATCTCCAGGATGTCCCCGTACTTTTGGGCGGTCTCCCGCCCGATCTTGCTATTTTTGTAGTTTTCCATCTGAACCTCCCGCCGAACCTCCTGCACTGTGCCCGCCGATCTGCGCGTTGCGCTGGCGCATGGTGGCACCTTCCTCATAGCTGCTGGCTTTCAGCACGGCGTTTTTGCCGTACTTGTTCTTGATGCCCAGCATGGCTTGCTGGAGTTTTTTCTCCTTTTCCAGCTTCTTGGTGTCGGTGAAAAATCCACCTGATAGAAGCCCTCGTCCGGCGTGACCTTGTTGGCGTTGATGGTGATGCGCCGCACCGTCAGCGCCGGGTCGGTGATGCGCTCAAACAGCTTTGCGCTTTCGTTGATGAGGGTGCTGCCAGATTGGTAGGAGCATCGAACCGGACGGTGCCGTGTGCCGCTTTGGGATGATTCTGCCGTAGCGGTCGGTCTGGGTCAGACCGCGGTAGCTGCCCTTGTCCACGTTCTCCCGGTCGTAGCCCACCTCCAAGGTGATGGATTCCGTCACCAGCTTCTTTTCCGTGAGCCGGAACATCAGAATCTCTGCCATCTCCCGGACGATGAGTTTTGCCTTATCGTTGGGGTAGGGGCAGGTCAGCACCTGTCCCTCACTGATGCTGTTGGTGCTGGGCTTGTAGCTTTTGATCTGCTCCATGCCGCAGGGTTCGTAGCCCCATGCGTGGTCGATGAGAATTTCTGCATCCACGCCGAAAATCTCGTACAGACGATCTTCTCCATGGATTGAAAACCGTGCCAAATCCCCCATCGTATAAATGCCGTGGGCTTCCAGCCGTTTGACGGTGCCGGGGCCGGTCATCCAGAAATCCGTCAGCGGTCTGTGGTTCCACAGCAGATACCGGTAGGACTGCTCGTCCAGCTCCGCAATGCGAACACCATCCTTGTCCGCCGGGATGTGCTTTGCCACAATGTCCATGGCCAGCTTTGCAAGGTAGAGGTTGGTGCCGATGCCTGCCGTTGCGGTGATGCCGGTGTTGTACAGCACCTCCCGCACCATGGTCATGGCAAGCTCATGGGCGCTCATGTGATAATAAGGCAGATATCCCGTCACATCAATAAAAACCTCGTCAATGGAGTAGGGGTAGATATCCGCCGGGGACACATATTTGAGGTAGGTCTTGTAGATTTGGGTGGACACATCCAGATACCGCTGCATCCGGGGCGGCGCAACGATGTAGCTCAGCCCCAGTGCAGGGTCTGCATTCAGGGCATTGGCATCGAAAGAGGTGCTGGCAAAGTGGTATTTTCCATCCTCTCCCCGGACCGCCTTTTTCTGCCGGATGGCGGTCTGCAGCCGCTGGGCGTTGACCTCTTTCACCCGCTGAACGGCTTCAAACAGCCGTGCTCTGCCGGGTATCTTGTAGGCTTTCAGGGAGGGCGATACCGCAAGGCAGATGGTCTTTTCGGTGCGGGAGGCGTCTGCCACCACCAGATTCGTGGTCAGAGGGTCCAGATGGCGGTCTACGCACTCCACCGAGGCATAGAAACTTTTCAGGTCGATTGCCAGATAGGTGCGCTGTGCTGCCATACTTCAGCCCTCCTTTGCAAAAGTAACAACTATTTATCTTATTATAATAAATCTTTACGCTGTTTTCAAGATGGAACGCTATTTTATCTGTGATACAGACAACAAAAAAGAGTGGCAGCATTTCAAGCTGAAACGCTGCCACTCTGTAGGAACTGCGTAATGACTGACGATTATCCTTCTACTTTGACCGTAGCACGATCACTCTTTGCGTTTCCATCCGCATCCAGCGTGATATGCACAAAATGTTCCGGCTTATCATAATCCTTTGTCTCGCCGTCATCGGTATAGTATTCATAGGATGCACCATCGGGAGCATAGGCAAGCAGGCGCAGATCTGCAAAATCCACATCGGCAACGCTCTGGATCTTTTTGCCGTCCTTGGCAAGGGGCAGAAGGTGTCCCTTGCGCATAAAGAACACCACTTCATCCAGCTCCACCGGAATGTAATGATGGCCTGCCGGCAGTACGCTGGTTTCGATGCGGTTGCTTTCGCTGTACTTTACCCGCACCTGCAGCATCTCCTCCGGCAGATAAACATACCGACCTCGGGCATTTTGCTCATATACCGGGGCGATCAACAGGCTTTCACCGATCATCACCTCATCCTCCACCCGGCGGGCAAAGTCATCCTCCGGGAAGGCGAACGCCAACGGCATACAGTACATGCCGTCGTGCAGGGCAGCCTTCATGTACTCGCTGTAAATGTAGGGCAGCAGCAGGTAGCGCAGTTGTAAAATACCGGCAAAGGCGGCCTTGTTCTTAAAGCGGTAGGGTTCCTGCCGGCGGGTGCCGTTGGCAGAGTGGTTCCGCAGCAGCGGAGAGAAGATGCCCAAGCCGTACCAGCGCAGCACCAGATCCTCCGTGGTATTGCTGCCAAAGCCGCCAATGTCGGGGCCTTCGTACAGGAAGCCGCACATATTCAGGGAGGGCATCATGTGCAGCGCAAGCAGAATGTGGCTCCACCAAGAATGGTTGTCGCCGGTCCAGATGCCGCCATACCGGTGCATCCCGATGCAGGCAGAACGGGAGTACATCAAAATGCGCTTGTCCGGCTCCAGCCGCTCAAAAGCCTCGCCTGCCGCACGGGTCATGTTATAACCAAAAAGATTATGTACCTTGTCGTGCCGCATACGCCCCTGCTTGGTGTTGTGGTAGAACAGCTTATAATCGTTTTCGTTGTTGGAAAGCTCTGCCACCATGCCGGTAAAAGCACCAAAGCTGGAAATATCCAGGTTTTGCTTGTTGTATTCCCCAATTTTAGCAAAGGTCTTTTTCAGTCTTTCCTCTGCGTAGAAGATAGCAGGCTCGTTCATATCGTTCCAGAAGCCCTCGATCCCCTGATCCAGCAGAACTTTATATTGACTGCCAAACCAAGCACGGGCTTCCGGGTTGAGCATATCGGGGAAGTGTACCCGTCCCGGCCACACACCGGCTACAAAGGGGGTGCCATCCTGATTCGTGCAGAAGTAGCCGTTTTTCACGCCTTCCTCGTACACATCATATCCCTCTTCGACCTTGACTGCTGCATCGATGATGGGGACAAGACGGATGCCCTGCGCTTTCATCTCGGCGGCAAAGTCTGCAAAATGCGGGAAACGCTGCGCATCCACCGTAAAGTCCTTGTAATGCTCCATGTAATCAATATCCAAAACCACAGCGTCCAGCGGCATATTATTGCACGGTAATTTGCCACCACCTCGCGGACCTCGTCCTCGTTCATGTAGCTCCAGCGGCTCTGAGCGTTGCCAAAAGCCCATTTGGGCGGAATATAACTGCGCCCCACCAACTGGCGGAACTGGTGCACAATATCGGTCAGGCTTTCGCCTCAATGATGTAGAAATCGTAATTTTCCTCGGCTACCGTGATGCGTAAGGTATCCATGTCGGTGTAGCCGCAGTCAAAGGTGACCTTGCCCGGGTAGTCGATAAAAAAGCCAAATGTATCCTTGCCGGACACGATCATAAAATTATAAGCACCGTACAGCGAGGATTTACCCTCGGTATGGTTGCCGTCATCGGAGCATTTGCTTTCGTACACCCACCCGCGCTTGTTGATACCACGGACGTTTTCGCCAAGACCATACAGGACATCCTGCGGCTCCATGGCATAGGAGAAACCATCCGGCTCCTTGGTCAGATAGGGTATCGTTTCCATCATGGGCAAAAAAGAACCCACTACACTTTCGGTATCAAACGGTTGTCCGTATCGCTTTTTGTAGATCATAGTAAAATATCTCTCCTCTGTTTTTTGAATTGTCACTGTGTAAAACGTACCAACGTATTTTTGATGGACAATTAAGAAACTCTGACATTGACTGGAGCAATTGGGGCTTCAGCTTTTTTTCAACCCAATCGCTGCGGTTGTGCAGCTATTTCAATACAAGATCCTTGAAACGTGATGTTCCTGTTTACCCAGATACAGCTCCACGATCATCCGTCCGTTTTCGGTATTGCAGAGGTTTTCTTTGCAATAGCCGCAGAGCTTTCCGTCTGCCTGTGCCACATAGCAGCGCAGCGGCTGCTGAAGCTCCTGCGGGATGCTGCTCCACGGGATCACATAGCTCATGCCGGTGTCCCCCACATCCACGATGCAGGCCCGGTCGCTGTCCTCCTCTGATAAAATCAGCTCTACCTGAAACACATCCGCAAAGGGTGCGCCCTGATACTGGGCTTTTTCCCGCCTGCGCTGGGCACGCAGGTCAGACAGGGCGGCGTTCAGTTCCGCCTCCGGCACATCGGTCTGGTACAGCAGAATGTGCAGTTGCTGCTCCGTTGCCTCGCTTCCCTGCTCCCTGTCGGGCGGCAGGGTCACGTCTGCATGAATAGCACAGACCTGCTCCCGCAGCTCGGTGCGCAGCCGGGCAAGCATCTGCTGACGCTCCGCCTCCACCTCCTGCGGTGTTTTTGGCTCCGGGGCGGGTAGGTTTTCGGTATCCGGTACGATGTCCGGCAAGGGCTTTTCCGGCACAGCAACAGTTGATTTCTCCACTATTTCACGGGGCGGCTTTGCCTCCGCAGCAGGGACTTTCAGCCTATCTGCCGTGGGTGCTGATGCGGTCCTTGCTGTCGTTTTCAGTGCAGACGAAGGCGACCGCTGCTTTTTGGGCTGCGCTGCATCTGCGGCTTTCGGGGCAGATTTTGCAGATTCAGAGGGATTGCTTCTTGTGCCGGAATCGTAGAACGGTCGGAACTCGTTCCCGGTGCGGCGGTAGTACCGCTTGCCCACCTGTTCCCGGCTTTTCTTCACACCATCGTAGATCCACGCAAAGATCATATACCGGGTAAGCGTATCCCAAAAACTGTTGCACCGGTAGCGCCCCTTGTGGTTTTTATGACGGCGGCCGGAGTTGTGGTACGCCAGCGACATGGTTTCAAAGACCAGAAAGCCGCACACAAAGCCCATGCCGGCAAACAGCTTTTTCCAGAAGTTCATTCCTCGCACCTCCCGAAGTGTGTTTTGCGGTGAGCTTTTCTAATCACAAGTCAAGAAATTAGTGCAACATTCAAACAGCATATTTGCGATACGCAATTCAACGCTGTTGCTGCTGTATTAAAAAGTTGAATTGCTAAGTTCCTGTTGTAAAATATTTGCAGCAAATTCATCTATCAGCCGATTCACCTGTTCGGGTTTGTCTGTATTGGAATTATGCCCTGCTCCTTCGAACAAATACCATATTTATGGAATACATCTTGATTTGAACGATACCATATGCCTTGTCCTGGTGCATATTGTTTATTCCAGTCAACCTCATTTTTTGTATCATCAAAGAAACTAAATGGTAATATACAA
>ENA-OQHY01000224-OQHY01000224.1-human-gut-metagenome-genome-assembly--contig:-NODE-224-length-33161-cov-4.549646_pt1 | contig 33161 bp, 39 predicted proteins | sample MGYA00242570_ERZ504733 | MGnify/ENA primary metagenome ERZ504733 (study PRJEB26092, sample SAMD00036219) | human gut metagenome | host: Homo sapiens | study: EMG produced TPA metagenomics assembly of... | reverse complement strand
CAAAAGTCCGCTGTCTGAGCGGCAGCAGGCCGCGAGTTCGGACTTTTGAAAAACGCTTTTAGCAGATTTCCGGCGTCCTAGAAGCCAGCCCCCGACGAAGCCGCAGACCAGCCAGCATCCCCTTCCCCGGCGTCCGTTCATCCACACAAAAAAAGACACCACGTCACAAAAAACGCAGTGCCTCTCTCATATTCAAGTTATTGCGAAAAAAGCATCAAGCAGAAGCCTGATCAGCCTTCTCAACCTCAGCAATCGCCTGCTTCCTCATAGGAATACGGCAATTCTTATTATTACCAAACTCAACAATAACATCTTCCTCAGTCATATCAATAACAACACCATAAAAACCACTGGTAGTAACAACACTGTCACCAACCTCCATGCTGTTCAACATAGTCTGAGTTCTCTTCTGCTCCTTCTTCTGCGGACGGATCATCATAAAATACATAATTCCAAACAGAACTACGATCCAGACAATACCAAGACCCGCGCTAAGTCCGCCAGCTGCCGCTGTAGATGATGCGATCATTTCAAATTCCTCCTGCTAAAAACAAATAATCTGCGGTACCCCCGCCGTTACTGACCTCTAAAAGTGTCACTTCGTACTATCATACACAAAAACCAAAAAACCTTCAAGAGTTTTCTTATAAAATCAAAGTAATTTACACAAATTTTATAAATAAAACTTACCGGTTCCCGTTGATCCTGCCTTCCTCAAAGCCTTCCAGACGCATCTTCTTATAAGCCGCAAAATTCCCTGCATCCAGCGCATCCCTGATCTCTTCCATCATATGATTATAGAAATACAGATTATGCAGAACGCAAAGCCTCATGCCAAGCATCTCCTTCGCCTTCAGAAGATGACGGATATACGCTCTGCTGTAATGACGGCAGGTCGGGCACTGGCACTCCTCATCGATCGGTTTGGAATCCAGCTCATACTTTGCATTAAAAAGATTCATCTTGCCATGGTTGGTATACACGTGACCATGACGGCCGTTACGGCTGGGATATACACAGTCAAAAAAGTCAATACCACGCTCAACCCCCTCCAGGATATTGGCCGGGGTACCAACCCCCATAAGATACGTCGGCTTGTTCTGCGGCAAATGCGGAACTACCTCATCCAGGATCCGGTACATCTCCTCATGACTTTCACCAACTGCAAGGCCGCCCACTGCATAGCCGTCCAGATCCATCTCCGCGATAGCCTGGGCATGCTCAATACGGATATCTTCATAAACAGCCCCCTGGTTAATGCCAAAAAGAAGCTGGTTCTTGTTAATGGTATCCGGCAGACTGTTCAGACGAGCCATCTCATCCTTGCATCTTTTAAGCCAGCGTGTTGTACGCGCTACCGATTTCTGTACATAATCCCTGTCTGCCACACTGCTTGGGCACTCATCAAAGCATTGCAATGGTAGAAGCCAGATTTGACTGGATCTGCATGCTCTGCTCCGGTCCCATAAAAATCTTATGACCATCGATATGAGAGTTAAAATACACGCCCTCTTCCTTGATCTTACGAAGCTTCGCCAGCGAAAACACCTGGAATCCGCCGGAATCGGTAAGGATCGGTCTGTCCCAGTTCATAAATTCATGAAGACCTCCCAGCTGTTTTACCACCTTGTCGCCAGGGCGCACATGAAGATGATAGGTATTGGACAGCTCTACCTGTGTACCGATCTCATGAAGATCCACAGTGGAAACTGCACCTTTAATTGCTGCAATTGTTCCTACATTCATAAAAACAGGAGTCTGGATCGTTCCGTGGACCGTCTTAAACTCGCCCCTTTTCGCTCTTCCTTCTGTTGTGATCAGTTTATATTCTGCCATTTCATTTCCCTTCTAAAAACATTTTAAAGTTGTCTCTGCCCAGCATCTGCGTCGCAGATACAGCCATAACCAACTGCGATGCAAATATCTTTCAAAACTTTTAGTCAATATCATAACACATTTTTTTCTTTACGGCTACTGATTGTTAAACTTTTACATTGCCATTTTTTAAACGATATCGTATAATATAGAATATTCGCTTAAAAATCCTTTATAATAAGAAGAAACAACTCCCATCTGACAGAAATGTCAGAGTCGGGCAACCCCTGTATAGATACAACGAGGAGGAAATCAATTTTTTATGAAGAAACACACACTTGGAATTGACATTGGTTCCACCACTGTTAAGATTGCGATCTTAGACGAAAACGATACGCTTGTCTTCTCCGACTATGAGAGACATTTTGCAAATATCCAGGAAACCCTTGCAGATCTTCTTCAGAAAGCTGAGGATCAGCTTGGTGAACTGACACTCTGTCCGGTCATTACAGGTTCCGGCGGACTGACACTTGCCAATCATCTGGAAGTACCTTTTGTACAGGAGGTTATCGCCGTATCCACTTCCCTGCAGAAGCTGGCACCAAAGACGGATGTTGCTATCGAGCTTGGAGGCGAGGATGCCAAGATCATCTATTTCGAAAACGGAAATGTAGAGCAGCGTATGAATGGCATCTGTGCCGGCGGTACCGGTTCCTTCATTGACCAGATGGCATCTCTGCTCCAGACCGATGCACCAGGTCTTAATGAATACGCCAAACATTACAAGGCACTTTATCCCATTGCGGCACGTTGCGGTGTTTTCGCAAAAACAGATATCCAGCCACTGATCAACGACGGAGCAACTAAGGAAGACCTTTCTGCCTCCATTTTCCAGGCAGTTGTCAACCAGACCATTTCTGGTCTTGCCTGCGGTAAACCGATCCGCGGACACGTTGCCTTCCTTGGCGGGCCTCTTCACTTCCTTTCTGAGCTGAAGACTGCTTTTATCCGAACCCTGAAGCTGGATGATGAACATATTATCGCACCAGACAACTCTCATCTGTTCGCAGCCATCGGCTCCGCCCTGAATGCAAAGCAGGATGTTACCGTTTCCCTGACTGAACTGAAGGAACGCATGCGGACTACCATCAAGCTGGATTTTGAGGTAGAACGTATGGAGCCGCTTTTTGCTACAGAGGACGACTACCAGGCTTTCCATGACCGTCAGAGTGCCTACAGGGTAAAAACCGGAGATCTTTCCAGCTATAAGGGAAAATGCTTCCTGGGGATTGACGCCGGCTCTACCACAACAAAAACCGCGCTGGTAAGCGAAGACGGAACTCTTCTTTATTCCTTCTACAGCAGTAACAACGGAAACCCGCTGAAAACCACCATCAACTCCATCAAGGAGATTTACAGCCTTCTTCCGGAAGATGCAGAAATTGCTTTTTCCTGCTCCACCGGTTACGGCGAAGCCCTGATCAAAGCGGCACTTCTTCTTGACGAAGGTGAAGTCGAAACCGTTTCCCATTATTACGCAGCTGCTTTCTTTGATCCTGAAGTAGACTGCATCCTGGATATCGGCGGTCAGGATATGAAATGTATCAAGATCCGTAACCAGACTGTTGACAGTGTACAGCTCAACGAAGCATGTTCCTCAGGCTGCGGTTCCTTTATCGAAACCTTTGCAAAATCTCTGAACTACACAGTACAGGACTTTGCAAAAGCAGCTCTTTTTGCAAAACATCCCATTGATCTTGGAACACGCTGTACTGTGTTTATGAATTCCAAAGTTAAGCAGGCCCAGAAGGAAGGCGCTGAGGTTTCCGATATCTCCGCTGGTCTTGCCTACTCCGTTATCAAAAACGCCCTCTACAAGGTTATCAAGGTTTCCGATGCTTCCGAGCTTGGCAAGCACATCGTTGTACAGGGTGGTACCTTCTATAATGACGCAGTTCTCCGCAGCTTTGAGAAGATTGCCAACTGCCAGGCCATCCGCCCGGATATCGCCGGATCATGGGTGCTTTCGGTGCTGCTCTGATCGCAAGGGAGCGCTATCAGGAGGGTGAAAAAACTTCCATGCTTTCCATCGATCAGATCAACAGCCTCCAGTACACCACCTCCATGGCAAACTGCCGCGGATGTACCAACAACTGCCGTCTGACCATCAACAAATTCTCCGGCGGCCGTAAATACATCAGCGGAAACCGCTGTGAGCGCGGACTTGGAAAGGAAAAGAACAAGGATCATATCCCGAACCTTTTCGATTACAAATATAAGAGGCTCTTTTCCTATGAACCACTTTCCGCAGATAAGGCTACCCGTGGACAGGTTGGTATCCCACGTGTTCTGAACATGTTTGAAAATTACCCGTTCTGGTATACCTTCTTTACAGAGCTGAAATACCAGGTGGTACTTTCTCCTACTTCCACACGTAAGATCTACGAGCTGGGTATCGAATCCATCCCAAGTGAATCCGAATGCTACCCGGCCAAGCTTGCTCACGGACATGTCACATGGCTGATCCGTAACGGTGTGAAGTTTATCTTCTACCCATGCATCCCTTACGAACGCAACGAGTTCCCGGATGCGGTCAACCATTATAACTGCCCGATCGTTACTTCCTATGCGGAAAATATCAAGAACAATGTGGACGAGCTCAGTGATCCATCCATCACCTTCCGCAACCCGTTCCTGGCATTTACTTCCGAGGATATCCTGACAAACCGCCTTGTGGAAGAATTTCAGGATATTCCTGCTGCCGAGGTCAAAGCTGCTGCCCATAAGGCCTGGGAAGAACTTGCAGCCGTACATACGGATATCCAAAAAAAGGGTGAGGAAACCCTGCAGTACCTGAAAGAAACCGGCCGCCGCGGAATCGTTCTTGCAGGCCGTCCATACCATATTGACCCGGAAATCCACCACGGTATCCCGGATATGATCAACAGCTACGGAATCGCCGTATTTACCGAAGACTCCGTTGCACACCTTGGACATCTGGAGCGTCCCATCCGTGTCAACGACCAGTGGATGTATCACTCCCGTCTCTACTCTGCCGCAAATTTTGTAAAAACAAGAGAGGATCTGGATCTGATCCAGCTGAATTCCTTCGGATGCGGACTTGATGCCGTTACCACCGATGAGGTTTATGAGATCCTGGATGGAAGTGACAAGATCTACACCTGCCTGAAGATCGATGAGGTCAACAACCTGGGTGCGGCAAGGATCCGTATCCGTTCCCTGATCGCTGCTATCCGTGCAAAACAGGCACAGAATAAAAAAAGGAACATCAAGCCAGCTTCCATTGAGAAGATATCCTTTACCAAGCAGATGCGTAAGGAGTACACCATTCTCTGCCCGCAGATGTCTCCATTCCACTTCGGAATCTTTGAGGCTGCTTTTAAAGCATCCGGCTATAACCTGGAAGTCCTCCCCAACGACAACAAGCATGCTGTTGATGTGGGTCTTAAATATGTAAACAACGATGCCTGCTATCCGTCCCTGATGGTTGTGGGACAGATCATGGATGCTCTTCTTTCCGGCAAATATGACCTGAACAAAACTGCAGTCATCATGTCTCAGACAGGCGGCGGCTGCCGTGCCTCCAACTATATCGCATTCATCCGCCGCGCCCTGAAAAAAGCCGGTATGGAGCAGATTCCGGTTATCTCCCTCAACTTAAGCGGACTGGAGAGCAACCCTGGCTTTAAGCTGACACTGCCGCTGATCAGGCGCATCGTTTACGGTGCCGTATTCGGTGATATCCTGATGAAATGCGTATATCGCATGCGTCCTTACGAGCTGGAAAAGGGTATCGTAAACCGCAAGCACAAAATCTGGGAGCAGCGCGTCATTGCCTTCGTAACAGGCAGCAGCGTCAGCCATGGTACCTTCAAAAAAATGTGCCGTGAGATGGTCCATGATTTTGATACAATCCCGATCTCCGATGAGAAAAAGCCTCGCGTTGGTATCGTAGGTGAGATCCTTGTCAAGTTCCTGCCTGCTGCCAACAACCACCTGGCAGATCTTCTGGAGGCAGAGGGGGCAGAACCGGTTGTTCCGGATCTTATCGACTTTATCTGCTACTGCTTCTACAACCAGAATTTCAAGGTTGAAAAGCTTGGATTCAAGAAATCCAAGGCAACCATCGCAAATCTTGGCCTCAGAGCCATCGACTGGCTGAGAAAAACAGCAAATGAGGCCCTGGAGCAGAGCCGCCACTTTACACCGGCCGCAGATATCCGTGATCTTGCAAAAATGGCTGCGCCCATCGTTTCTGCCGGAAATCAGACCGGTGAAGGATGGTTCCTGACCGGAGAGATGATGGAACTCATCCATGGCGGTATCCCGAACATCGTCTGCATCCAGCCTTTTGGATGCCTGCCGAACCACATCGTAGGAAAAGGTGTCATCAAGGAAGTTCGCCGTGAGCATCCGGAAGCCAACATTGTTGCCATCGACTACGATCCAGGTGCCAGCGAAGTAAATCAGCTGAACAGGATCAAGCTTATGCTTTCCACAGCACAGAAGAATCTGCATAAAGACGATAAAAAAGACGCATAACAAGAAATGCAGGTTACAAACATCTTTTTCCCAAAAAACAAATTCAAAGCTGCACAGCCGCAGGATCCCTGCCGGCTGTGCAGCTCTTTTTATTTCAGATATGATTCCTGTCAGACAGATTTTTTCTCTGATCCATCACTCTTCACAGGAGGCTTTGCACGGAGCATCAAAGCTCGGGTTAAAGGCATAGAAATTTTTGGCATCCAGCTGCTCCTGCACGGATCTCAGTGCTTCACCGAAACGCTGGAAATGGACTACCTCTCTTGCCCGAAGGAAACGGATGGGATCTGCAACCTCCGGGATATTTTTCACCACCCGGAGGATATTATCGTAGGTGGAGCGTGCCTTCTGTTCTGCTGCCAGATCTTCAAACAGATCCGTGATCGGATCACCCTTACTCTGGAATTCGCAGGCATTAAAGGGCACTCCACCTGCAGCCTGCGGCCAGATTCCCACCGTGTGGTCAATATAATACGGCCCAAGTCCGCTGTTCTCGATTTCTTCCATAGAAAGATCCTTTGTCAGCTGATGGACAATGGTGGACACGATTTCCAAATGTGCCAGTTCTTCTGTTCCCACATCATTGAGCACTGCCGCGACCATCCGGTTCGGTGCGGTAAAACGCTGGGAAAGATACCGCATGGAAGCTCCTATTTCTCCGTCCGGTCCGCCATACTGGCTGGATATAAACTGTGCCAGCTTTGCGTTAGACGTCTTGATATTTACAGGATACTGGAGTCTTTTTTCATAATTCCACATACCTTATCTGCACCCTCCTTCCTGTTCCCATGGAAACGGCTGTTCCATCCACTGCCATGACTTAAGATTGCTGTCGTTTCCGGTATCAATGGTCAGCGGTCCATAAAATTTTGCATATTTTTCCAGAAGCTCATTTCTTCTTGCTGAAAGCTCACTGTAATATTCAAGAGCTCTTTTTTCTTTTGGATGCGTATCCAGAAAAAGGAGAAGATCGTCAATGGCAAAGCTTACCTGGTCAATAAACTGCAGCAGTTCTTTTTTGGAAGTACAATTTCCATACATCATCGACTTCCTCCTCTCCTGCCGCAGAACGGCTTGCAAAGCTCAGGGAAAATAGTTCCGACCTGAAGAGCTTTTTTCAGCTCAAAGGTAGGCGCAAATTCCTGGTATGGCACATACGCCATTGCAGGAACCTGTTTTGCCATATCAGAAAATGATCGATCCGTCCGGCCTGCCATCCCGCTATTCATCCCACAGGTATACTGATATGGCCGGCAGCCCGAACGATTCATCTGAAATCGGTCCATAATCGAAATCCTTTCATTCATGATCACGCTATATTTTATGACCGTTTTTTAAACTTGTGAAAACAGGAATGTTCACTTTCCTTCACATATATCTATCTTTCTGCCATTTTTTTCTATATATACAGGAAAATATTACTGTTTAAAAATCAGATATACAGTGCTATAATATCCTTGCCTATCTTTACACGGATGGGCGCTTTTACTTATGATTTGTAGCCCTGACCGGCTATTGAAGGAGGAAATTATGCAGGTAATTATTGTAGGCTGCGGAAAAGTCGGTAGAAATCTTGCAGAGCAGCTTCAGGCAGAGGATATTGATATCACTCTTGTCGACGTTATTGCCGACAAGATCAATGATCTCTGCGAAAATATCGACGCTATGGGAATCGTCGGTAATGGTGCCAGCATCAATACTTTAATGGAGGCAGGTGTTGATACTGCAGATATCCTGATCGCAGTTACCGCTTCTGACGAGCTGAACCTTCTCTGCTGTCTGATCGCGCAGAAGGCCAACCACTGCCAGACTATCGCCCGCGTCCGTAACCCCATTTATGAAAAAGAAATCGGATTCATCAAAGAACGTCTTGGTGTTACCATGATCATTAACCCGGAGTTTGCCGCTGCCCAGGAAATTTCACGGCTTCTCCGTTTTCCATCTGCGATCAAGATTGACACCTTTGCACGTGGTCGTGTAGAACTTCTCAAGTTTAAAGTTCTCCCGGAATTCAAGCTGGACGGAATGAGCGTTTCCCAGATCTCAGATGCTTTCCGAAGTGATATTCTGGTCTGCGCGATCGAGAGCCGTGACAATGTATCCATTCCTGGTGGTGATCACATTATACACGACGGAGATATGGTTTCCATTCTGGCCTCTCCGCTTAATGCAGCGGCATTTTTCCGTAAGATCGGTCTCAAGACCAATCAGGTCAAAAACTGTATCATCGTAGGTGGCGGAACCATTTCCTATTATCTTGCCCATGCACTTCTGGATATGAAGATCAGTGTCAAGATCATCGAGCAGAACAAAAACCGCTGTGAGCACTTAAGCGAACTGCTTCCAGATGCGACTATCATCAATGGTGACGGAACGAACCGTTCTCTTCTGCTAGAAGAGGGACTTTCCGAGTCCGAATCCTTTGTCACTCTGACAAATCTGGATGAGGAGAATGTATTTCTTGCTCTCTTTGCAAAAAGCATCTCCGATGCCAAGCTGGTTGCCAAGGTCAACCGTCTGGAATTTGATGATGTCATCGACTCCCTGGATATCGGAAGTGTCATCTACCCGAAAAATATCACTGCTGATTATATCCTGCAGTATGTCCGTGCCACTCAGAACAGCATCGGCAGCAACGTAGAAACCCTTTATCATATTCTGGATGGCAATGCAGAAGCACTGGAATTTGCGATCCGTGAGGAATCTGCCGTAACTTATATCCCTCTTGCAGAGCTGAATCTCCGCAAGAATCTTCTGGTGGGATGCCTGAACCGCAACGGCCGCATCCGCATTCCCCGTGGTCAGGATACCATTCAGGTAGGCGACACGGTCATCATTGTAACCACTCACAAAGGCCTCCGTGACATCACAGACATACTTGCAAAATAGAGGTACTGAAAAATGAATTATTCAATTATTGTTTATATCCTGGGATGGATCATGAACGTGGAAGCAGTCTGCATGTTGGTTCCCAGTATCACAGCCCTTATCTACCGTGAAAAAGCCGGAATCGCCTTTGTGATCACAATTCTGGCATGCCTGGCGATCGGTGTTCCACTGGTCAGCCGCAAACCGTCCAAGAAAGCGTTTTACGCCCGTGAAGGCTTGTGACTACTGCTTTAAGCTGGATCGTCCTCAGTATTGTCGGTGCTGTGCCGTTTGTGCTCAGCGGGGCTATCCCGAATCCCATTGATGCTTTTTTTGAGATTGTTTCCGGTTTCACTACAACCGGTTCCAGTATTCTCTCCGATCCATCACAGATGCCTTACAGCATCAATATCTGGAGATGTTTTTCCCACTGGATCGGTGGTATGGGTGTTCTGGTATTTATCCTGACACTGCTTCCGCTTGCAGGTGGCTATCATATGAACCTTATGAAGGCAGAAAGCCCCGGTCCTTCCGTAGGAAAGCTTCTTCCAAAAGTCCAGTCAACTGCCAAGATCCTGTACAAGATCTACATTGCACTCACTGTTGCACTGATCATCCTCCTGCTTCTTGGGGGGATGCCTCTTTACGACAGTCTCTGTGCAGCATTTGGAACTGCCGGAACCGGTGGGTTCGGAATCAAATCCGACAGTATGGGAAGCTACAGCTTATATATTCAGATCGTCATCACTATCTTTATGATCCTGTTTGGCGTAAACTTCAATGTCTATTTTCTTCTTCTCACCAGGAAGTTTTCTCAGGCATTGAAATCTGAAGAGGTCCGCTGCTACTTCTTTGTGATCATCGCCTCTGCCTGATGATCACTTTCACGTCCGGCATCTGTTTGACAATGTGTGGGAAGCACTTCAACAGGCATTTTTCCAGGTTAGTTCTATTATCACCACCACCGGTTATGCCACTACGGATTTTAACCAGTGGCCTGCGGTATCCAGAACGATTCTGGTACTGCTTACCTTCTGTGGTGCCTGTGCTGGCAGTACAGGCGGCGGAATCAAGATTTCCCGTCTTCTGCTTCTTGCAAAATCCGTCCGCAAGGAACTGCATCTTTATCTGCATCCCAATGCAGTAAAAAAGATCAAAATGGACGGAAAAGCGGTGTCTCACGAAGTTATGCGTGCCACCAATATTTATATGATCGTTTATCTGATGATCGTGGCTGCATCTATCTTTATCATCAGTTTTGATGAATTTGATCTTGTAACAAATTTCACAGCCGTAGTCACCACTTTAAACAATGTGGGTCCCGGTCTTTCCCTGATCGGTCCTACCGGAAACTTCGGGATCTTTTCTCCGCTGTCCAAGCTGGTCCTTTCTTTCGATATGCTGGCCGGCGACTGGAGCTATTTCCGATCCTGATCCTTTTCCTTCGTGAAACCTGGAAGAAATTCTGATAAATATTCGTCATATTTTGCTATGTTTGTGGCATAAATTGTTCTTTTCACATTTATTTCAAATGTTAGACACACTTTCTTCACATTTTTACTGTATATTATAAGTCATAGAAGGTGATGAACTTTCTATAATATTTTTCTTTTTCATACGCGCCGGTACGAAAGTACCGGCCTCCTTCCATTTATGGAGTATTTTTTTCCACTCCCTCATAATCGAAATCCGGAATAAAGCTTTCTGAAGCAGTTTCTCCTTCCTGGATAAATCCATTCTGAATCCCCATATCCACAGCAGCATCCAGAACTTTTTCATACTCTCTTTTTGTAACTTTCCGGTTTAATTCCTTAAATTCCACAAATTTTCTCACCGGCGTATACTGATTCATAATACTGATATAAATATCTTCCCCATAGGTTTCATGAAGATACCTCAGAGCCTTTATGGAATTTCCTGTATGTCCCGGCAGGATCAGATGACGGACAATGGTTCCTTTCCGGATGTATCCATCCTCTCCAAACTCACATTTCCCGGTCTGACGCACCATCTCTCCAATTGCAGCCTTTGCAGCCTGCACATAATCCGGCGCATAAGAAAATTTCTGTGCAAGCTCCGGATCCAGATATTTCAGATCCGGAAGATAAATGTCCACATATCCTTCCAGAAGCTTCAGGGTTTCTGTTTTTTCATACCCGCTGGAATTATACACCACCGGAATATCCAGGCCCTTCCTCCGGGCCATATCCAGTGCCTCTATGATCTGCGGTACATAATGTGCACCTGTTACCAGATTGATGTTTGCAGCTCCTTTTTCCTTCAGTTCCAGAAAAATCTCTCCAAGCCGTTCCACACTTACAGCCCGTCCCCTGCTCCCGATGGCAATATCATGATTCTGGCAGAAACAGCAACGCAGTCCGCACCCGGAAAAGAACACTGCCCCGGAGCCTTTTGTTCCAGAAATGCATGGTTCCTCCCACATATGAAGCGCCGCTCTTGCCAGATAAATTCTCTCATCCATGCCACAGAAGCCTTTTTTCCCTGCACCCCGGTCTGCCAGGCATTCTCTTGGACAAAGAGCACAAGCTGACATAATTTCTTCCGTACAGTGCGCGCTCCCTGCCATACTGCTGATTTTATTTTCATTCTCCACTTTCACTTTTCTCCTGATCTTTCTTCCAATATCGTTATTTTCTGTTATCTAGTACTAGTTTAGCACATCACGTCTGCTGCCAACAAGGCTTTCTCTGTTTACACTATATCCTTAATATAGTACAATGGATTTCATGGAATCTTAAGAATTTACCCCTTTCGTCTTAATTTCCGGCTGCTATTCTAATAACATCAGGGAGGTACAAAAAAGTGGCTAACATACTTGTTTGCGATGACGACAAAGACATCGTGGAAGCTATCGAAATCTATCTTACGCAGGAAGGCTATCACATTCTGAAAGCCTATGACGGACAGGAAGCACTGGATATCCTGAACAGCGAAACTGTAGATCTGCTGATCATCGATGTGATGATGCCCCGTCTCGACGGAATCCGGGCAACGGTCAAGATCCGGGAAAGCAATCCTCTGCCCATCATCATCCTGTCCGCAAAATCTGAAGACACGGACAAAATCCTTGGCCTTAACATCGGTGCAGATGACTATATCACCAAACCTTTCAATCCTCTGGAGCTGATCGCCAGGGTAAAATCCCAGCTGCGCCGGTACACACAGCTTGGCTCCGCTGCACCGGCAGCATCAGAACACATCTACACAACCGGAGGTCTTACGGTAAACGATGACAAAAAAGAGGTGCTGGTAGATGGAGAAGCGGTACGGATGACGCCCATCGAATATAATATCCTGCTTCTTCTCATGAAAAATCCCGGACATGTTTTTTCCACCACGCAGATCTACGAGAGCATCTGGAATGAAGATGCTCTGGCCGCGGATAACACGGTAGCCGTCCACGTCCGTCACATTCGCGAAAAGATTGAGATCAACCCCAGGGATCCCCGCTATCTGAAAGTTGTCTGGGGCCTGGGTTATAAAATCGAAAAACTGAGCCGGTGAGCCAGCCGGCCATGAAGTATCTGTACTTCAGAAAGGGGTATTATGAATAAAAATAAACATACGGGAAAAAACCGTTCATTTATGCGCATTCCTGCTCTTGTCCTTGCCCTTATCCTGCCTCTGATCATGGTCTTTTCAGCGGCACTGGTGATCCAGGCAGGTATACAGATGGACTCTGCCGAGGATCTTAAAACAAAGGATTATTTCCAGACCTCTGCCTTTGCTGACAGCTTTTACTCAAAAGCTTCCACAATCCTGTCCGGAATCTCAGCCAAGGAAATCCTGGATAAAACAGACGAAGATGCATACATTGATCTCGGAGAGCTTTATAACGGAGATTCTCTCTCCTTCAAAAACACCTCCGGACTAGCCTATTCCTTCAATGATCTTAGGGAATGGAGCTCACAGACGATCCATTCCAATGATGACTGGATCGTCCTGGGCCTTACCACCCCGGAGGGTGAAACAAAATATATGTACTATTCCGATTTCAAAAAGGCTTTGGAAGACGGAACCCTGCAGCTAAATGCCAACTCCGGTGTCCTGAAATACGAGGGAATTTCCCAGAAAGACTGGACTGAGCGTATTCTTTCCTCTCTGAGCGCCGAATATGCAGACGGCGGCATCCAGTCACAGGAACCTCTGAAAAACATCACAGACAAAAACGGAAATGTGGTTTACACAGATGTGGCAAATATGCTCACTCCGATCCTTGAAATCCCCTGTGCACCGGAAGGTTACGACAGCCTCCTGGATTACATGAATTCCACCTCATCCAAAACCAGGAATTTCAAAGGGAACCTGACCGATGCCTTTGAGCAGCTGGATAATGCCCGGGATCTTTTTTCCAGCTGGACAGAAGCTGCTCAGACACTGGATGCGTACAACAGCGATAATTCCAATATCCATTATGCCTATACGGATAACACCTCACAGAAAATCTTCACAAATACAGATGCAGCCTATACTTCCGACCTGACTGATATTTCCGGTTTTTCAGACAAAAAGCCTTACGTGTTTCTAAGTGTCAACGAAGCTGCCACAGATGAGAAAAATGCCCGGAATGGTCTTATGAATCTGAACCTTTCCGCTGCTGCAAACTCTTCTGTAGGAAACTGGATCGATCTCCTCCGAAACTCCACATACGATGAAACTGCAGTTTTCTTGCCTGGATCGATGATACCAGCCTTCCTGTACAGGATTCCATTAAAACTGACAGACAGCATTTCCTGACTTACCGTACTTTATTTATCCCGGCTGCTGTGATCACCGTGATCAGTTTTCTGCTCTTTATCATAGATTTTATCTGGCTTACTGTCCACACCGGACGAAGAAATTCCGATAGCGGTAGCGGTAACACAGACACGGCTCAACCAGAACTGAACTTTTTTGACAGGATCTATACGGAAGTAGCAGCCGGACTTGTGTGTATCCCGGCACTTGGTGTATTGACTGCAGGACTTAGCATGCAAGCTTCCACCTATAACCTTGTCTCCTCCCTGATCATCCTGGGTATCACGATTTTCCTGATCACGTGCCTGTTCTGGATCGGCTATTTAAGTCTGGTCCGCAGGATCAAAGCGCACACCCTGTGGAAAAACAGCCTGCTTCGCAAATGTCTGAAGCTTCCCCGTCTGTGTCTTTGCAAAGCCGGTAAACTGATCGATTTTTTCTCCAGGAATACCATCAGCAGAATCCGCATGGTAGTGGGACTTGGCGTATTTCTGTTCCTTGAATTTTTCTTCAGTGCCCTGCTCGCGGCATCTGATGGATGGTTCCTGATGTTTTTGCTTCTATTTCTTCTAGATCTGGGTGCGCTTTTCTGCGTCTACAAAATTGCTCTTGGGCGTGAACTCCTCCTTGATGGCCTGAAACGGATCACCGATGGAGAGCTCACTTACAAGATCCCGGAAAAGGAACTCCGTGGTGATCAGAAAGCAATGGCACAGTATATCAACCGCATTGGTGACGGGCTGGACGCTGCCGTGGAAAAAAGCCTCAAAGATGAGCGTATGAAAACCGAATTGATCACCAATGTCTCCCATGATCTGAAAACGCCACTGACTTCCATCATCAATTACATTGATCTGCTGAAAAGGCTGAACCTCAAAGATCCGGAAGCACTGAAATATCTTGAGATCCTGGACTCAAAGGCACATCGTCTGAAAAGTCTGACCGAAGATGTAGTGGAAGCTTCCAAAGCCAGTACCGGAAATCTTTCTCTGGAAATGACAGAACTGAACTTTGTGGAAATGCTTTACCAGGTGATGGGTGAATTCGAAGAACGGATGGAAAACAGACATCTGACCCTGATGACACATCTGCCTGATTCTCCTGCCATGATCTATGCCGACGCAGACGGATGTGGCGTATCCTTGAAAATCTTTTCGGCAATATTCTGAAATATGCCATGGAGAACACAAGAGTCTATGCAGAAGTTCTTCTGGAAAAAGATCAAGTCATCTTTACCCTGAAAAATATTTCCGCACAACCTCTGAACATTCCGGCTGAAGAACTGACCGAACGTTTCATCCGCGGCGATGTTGCCAGAAATACAGAAGGCAGCGGACTTGGATTATCCATCGCACAGAGCCTTACCCAGCTTCAAGGTGGCACCTTTAAACTTTATCTGGACGGTGACCTTTTCAAAGTCTGCTTAAGTTTTCCACAGAAGATCTCTCCCACAGCCTTATCCGCACCGGAAGATCCTCATTCCGAAGCACATTCTTAACCATTCATAAAAAACAGCAGCGGAAGCCCTGATGATATGATGAATCAGGAGCCAGGCTGCTGTTTTTCTCTTATTTTTGTTCTCTTTTACACTTTAATGGTGATCTCACGGTCTGTCCGGTTATATTTATAATACCGGACTCCGGCTGCATCCAGCATTTTTTTGGATGCGATCACCGACGGAGTATCTGCATATTTATCACAGTCGTATACGATAGTCCTGATCCCTGCCTGGATAATAGCCTTGGCACATTCGTTGCAGGGAAACAGTGACACATAAAGCTTGGCACCTTCCAGACTTCCTCCCCGGTAGTTCAGGATGGCATTGAGCTCACTGTGTGTCACATAAAGATATTTGGTATCCAGCGGATCTCCTTCTCTGCCCCAGGGAAACTCATCATCGGAGCATCCCTTTGGAAATCCATTGTACCCCATTGACAGGATCTTGTTATCTTCACTTACGATACAGGCCCCAACCTGTGAATGCGGGTCCTTGGAACGCATGCCGGAAAGCATGGCAACACCCATAAAATACTCATCCCAGGAAAGATATCCCTGTCGTTTCTGTCCTTTTTTATCCATACAGAATCCTCTTTTTCTATTGGTTTCTTACTGATCGATCAATCCTCGATCATGTTGATCCTTCTGATATGACGCTCATCCCCGGAAAAAGGTGTATCCAGGAATGTATCCACGATCTTCAGAGCAAGCCCCGGTCCTACTACACGACCGCCCATGGCCAGAATGTTGGCATCGTTATGAAGTCTTGTTGCCTCTGCAGTAAAGCAATCTGTACAAAGTGCAGCACGGATTCCCTTGAATTTATTAGCAGTGATGGAAATTCCGATACCTGTTCCGCAGATCAGGATTCCTTTCTCACACTCACCGTCCACGATCGCCTGTGCTACTTTCTTTCCATAAACAGGATAGTCTACAGATTCCGGACCATTGCATCCAAAATCTTTGTACTCCAGTCCTCTCTCTTCCAGATGCTTCTTTACCTCCTGCATCAGCTCATAGCCGCCATGATCACATCCCAGTGCTATCATTTTCTTTCTCCTCCTCAACGTTGATAATTTTATGACCAGCCGCTTTCAGTAAGCGGTTCATGATCGCCTGTCCCATTCTTGGTGTAAAAAATGCCTCTGAATAAATGGCACTTACATTACAGCTGTCAAAATCACGCAGGACCTCGTACAGATGATGCGCGATGGTTTCTTCCTGCTCCCGGCTTCCGATACTCTTTACGATTCCATGTGAATATCGGCCTTTTGTTTCATCTGTTGCGATGATCCCCACAGTCAGTCCCTTCTCCTCAGCCTCTCCGGCTCTTTTTTCAATCTCCGCGATCACACCCTCTGTGGACCCCTCCACAATGGCAAGATCTGCCTTTGGTGCATAATGACGGTATTTCATTCCCGGTGCTTTTGGATGGACCTTGCTGTCCGGTTTGATCAGCCCTTATCCATCCTTACATCTCCAAGTGTTTCCCGGAGCATTTCCAGGGAAATATATCCCGGCCGCAGGACTACCGGTATGTCTTCTGTAAAATCTACGATCGTAGATTCCAGACCGATATTTACCTGTCCTCCATCAATGATCATATCAATGGCTTCTCCCAGATCCTCTGCCACATGTCCCGCTGTCGTAGGACTTGGTCTTCCGGAAGTATTGGCACTTGGCGCTGCCACATATCCGCCAGCCGCAAGGATCAGCTCCTGTGCGATAGGATCACTTGGAAAACGTACTGCCACACTGTCCAGTCCTCCGGTTGTTTCCTTTGGCACGATATCTGCCTTGGGAAGGATCATTGTCAGCGGACCCGGCCAGTATTTCTCAGCCAGTACTCTGGCTTTTTCAGGAACCTCCGTAACGATCTTATCCAGGTCACGGATATCTGCGATATGTACGATCAGCGGATTGTCCGAAGGTCTTCCCTTGGCTGCATAGATTTTCATCGATGCTTTCGGATCCAGGGCATTTCCTCCAAGGCCGTATACATCTCTGTGGGAAATGCCACAAGCCCGCCGTTTTTCAAGATCTCGCCACCTCTGGCAATTGCCTTTCTGTCTATATTCTCCGCTGTCATAACTGCTATTTCTGCTTTCATTTTACGCTCCATTTACTGTCTGATATAAATCCCCTGCTCTTCAATAAAATCTTCCAAATCCTGAAGGGCATCCTGTGCCCAGGTTTCGGATTTCTGAAAAGTCTCCGGGAAAAACATGTCTTTTACTATTTTTTTACCTGTTTCTGTTTTAAAGATCTTCTCTGCACTTTTCTTTATATGTTCTTTATCCAGTCCATCTTCAAAATAATTAACCAGAAAATCAGCTTCCACAAGGATCTGATAATCCAGCCCGTCAATATCCTTATAGGTATGATGATGTCCTACCAGATATTCCACTCTGCGGATCACCCTCTCCTGAAAGCCCAGTGCGGTAAGCATCTCGCTGGCAGCTGCCGGACCTTCTGCTTCCTGCGTCTTTCCATCAGAGCGTCCGTATTTTTCCATACCGACTTTGATCCCGATATCATGAACGAGAGCCGCAGCTTCCAGAACATACATCGTATCTTCATCCAGACCCTCACTCTGGCCGATCAGCCTTGAAAGATCATGCACCTTCACAAAATGCTGGATATGCTTCGGATCCCCCTGATAATAATGGATCATTTCCATATAAAGTCTGTCGATTCTGTTCATAATATCCTCCTCTCTGCTGCCATACTGCAACTATCACTTTTTTCTGTATACTGCTCAGCAGAAATCTCCTGCTGAGCATATCCGTTAACAGATAGCTACATAATAGTTACATTATAGCGTTATTATGGAAAAAATGTCAATCCTGCTCCACCTTCACAATGTAGGTTCCTGACATATCATCTTCAAAGACAATGCTTCCCAGACTCTGAAGAACACGGTCATTAAGCTCTGTTCCGTATTTTTCTTTTTCCTGTCCTCCTACAAAGATATAGGAAATATCATAACGGCTGATCAGTTTTTTTACCGTCTCTGCATCTGTAGATGTATAAATAGTCTGGATGTCCGCACTTTTTTCATTGAGGTCAGGTACATTATTTCTCCAGAGCCATTCATGCACATACCATCCAGTACGGTCGGAAGCCCCGTAGATGCAGAAACTCTCTCATATCCGGTATAGCTGTCCCCGTTAGCCTCGAGCACCACAGGAGAGCCCTTGATATTCTGCTTCAGCCAGCGGATCGCCGACGCATCCTGAGGAAAATCCTGCTCAAGAAATGTAGTTGCATCCAGTCCCTGATACTCCGAAACCTTCCAGACATCCCCAAACCAGGAATGCACGGCATTTCCGAAATAGCCCACGGTCCAGAGCAGTACAAAAAGCCCCACACCTGAAAGGATCCGGATATCTTCTGTCTGGATATCACCAGCATACGATAAATCCCATATCCCATTGTCATTCCGAAAAGGATATATGCCTGATACGTCAGCTTGAACATAGTATTGGCTCTGGCATTTCCATTTTCATAAATATCCCGCACATATACAAGCTCCGGGATCAAAACCAGTCCGATAGCACATAAGCCCATGATACTGCAAAAAGATCCGGAACTGTAATCGCCTCCAGCAGTCTGTAAAGACTTTTATGCTTCAGTCCCTTCATTTTTTCTGTGATGACAGACAGGATCAGCAAAACAGTAAGGAGCACCGGAAGTCCCCAGAGGATCAGAAGCTGATACCACAGTGAATGATGCTGTGCCAGTGCCACCCCCTGTACCATCGTATCAAATTTCAATGTAAAGGGCAGGATCACCAGATAAGAGAGACCTATGATCTCCACTGCCTGTACGATCGTCACTGCAAGGATCCTGATTATCTTTCCCTCAAATCGTATGATATTTGCGATCAGACAACTCCACCGGTCACTACAAAATAGATCACAAAATCCCAGTAATTGGTCCACTGGAACATGCCAAGAAAAACGGACGCCAGAAGGATATGCGGCATCAGAAGCTGTCTCAGCCAGAAAACACTGCGTTCCTGTTTTTCAGGCTCAGGCCCTCTTTTTCGGATCATTTTCAGCCATGCATAGAGCATTCCCACCAGAAATGTCACAAACATCACATTTACCACATGGGCATGAAGATCTCCCAGAACAAAGGAATAGCATGGGAATTCATGTATGGTCTTATCACTGTCATTCACCGGATTATACCCTATGTAACGAGTTGCATCCGGGAACCAGTAGCTGGCTGTTTCTGCCACTCCCTGTATCTTCCGGATCAGCGGCAGTACACAACGGTAGACGATATAATGTACATTTCCCGCGATAGATACTGCAATGCCTGCAGTAACTCCTGCCAGTGAAGGAAGATATTTCTTCTTTCCATCCAGCCGTCCATACAGCCTGTCCTTCGTCATCTGACGGACCAGGGAAAACGGATACACAAAGGCAAACGCTGCCACAAAGGTACGCATCAGATTATAAGTCACTTCCACTCTGCTTCCTGTAAGCTTCGTAAGAAACACTGCAAAATACTGCCCGCCATAGTAATAATTGATGGTTCCCTGTGAATACCAGAGATCACGTGCAGGAAGAGTTTTGCTCCGCATCATGGCCTCCATGAAGCCATAATCCATAAATTTCTCTGTTCCGTATGCCTGCGGCCGGAATCCTGCCAGATAAGTCCACAGCAGAAAGATTCCAAAGAACAGAAGCTCCTCCCGAAAGATCAGCTGCATCTTTCCTGACGGATAACATTCAATGCCATGCTTCAGCTGAACATGAAAAAGTACAGCACATAAAATGCCAACAGCCACAGATACTCCTACACACACTGCTGCTGTAAAAGGAAGGATTTCCACCGCTACCAGAAGCCAGGTGAGAAATCCGGTAACCGCAATGGCAAGTACCTTTGAAAAAAGCCAGCCCCGGTCTTCAAAACCACCAAAAAGCCTTCCTGTGACCGGCATTGCCACCATTCCCATAAACAGCGCAAGCAGCCACCAGGTCCAGAATGTCCATACATCTCCTCCCAGGAGATACGCAGAAAGTACTGTCAGGAGCACTGCTGCAGTCAGCTCCGGAAATAATTCTCTGATCTTTTTTTTCATCCTTCTGTCCCTCCTGTATCAGATTCTGCCCCGCAGACGAATAAAGTCCGCAAATGCCTGTCTTCCGATCTTTATGATCCGTTTCATGTTGATAGAGTTTTTTCCGGCCTGTCTCGGTCGGAATGTGATGGGGATATATTCCACATAAAGATGATGTTTTTCATAGATCACGGTCATCAGCACATTGGAAAGGAAAAATCCGCTTGGGATACGCTTCAGTACTTTGGCGAGCTGTTTTCCATCCATCAGCCGATATGGCGTATTTGCATCTTTTACCCAGGTTCCAAAAATAAGAAAAAGCACAAGCCGCAGTATTCTTGTCACAAAAATCCTGGAAAGCCCATCCTCTCTCTTCTGCCGATAACCGATAAGAAGCCCGCACTTTTGACGTTTTTCCCAGAACTGCCAGAATCCTCCGGAAGTGTCTGGCCGTCTGAATCCGTCTGAAAAATATAATCGGCACCTTTTTCTACTGCGTAACGATATCCCCTGAGTATTGTTCCTCCATGTCCTTCATTCGGTTTATCGATTCCGATAAGACGGTCATGATTTTTCTGATAATTCTGTATTTTTTTGTAGGTCGCATCTTTGCTGCCATCATTCAGGATCACCAGGCGGCTGTCCCCGCCGATCCTCTCCACTACCGGATACCATTGCTCGATCACGGTCCCGATATTTTTTTCTTCATTATATGCCGGCATAATGATATATAAGCTGTCATGTTTCATAGATTCTTATTCTCCCATCCTCTGAGGTATACACCAGTGGATATGTCTCTCTGATGATATCCTCACGACATTCCTGCTGTTCAAATTCCATATCCTCCTCAAACAGGATATATGTGATCTTTTCCTGTTTTACGGTAGCTTTCAGTAGCTCCGGATCATCCGTGGTATATATGAGCACTGCCTGGCCGGCACGATAGCCCGTATCGTACCCTGCAGACCATGCATAATAAGGCCATCCGCAATACAGCATGCACCGGACATAGTGACCTCGTTCATGGTATATTCCGGTGTCAGCAGAAGATCATTTTTCTTAAGATTTGCACTGAGCCAGTCCGTCAGGCTGCTTTCCATATTTACAGTCATCCTGTGTGCGGAATCATTGTCTCTTAAGATGATCACGTAATCATAGATCCCCGTTGCACTAAGGCAGATACAAAGGACCGCTGCCGCTGCGCGACCGGCCCATTTCTTCCAGCTGTTTTTCCCTGCAAGGAAAACACATCTTACGATCCATCCCCAGAAAACTGTCACAAAGGCATAGGAAATCATCACATATTTATGATTGACATTGATGTCCGGAGTCAGAGATACCAGAAATGCAAATGCCATTGGAAGCAAACAGCCCATCAGCACTACCCGCTGACCTCTCTTCAGAAATACTGCTGCCACGATCATTCCCACAAAGAAAAATCCACTGATCTCCACCAGATACCAGAGTACACCGGAAATGCTTTTATTGTCTGCCAGAAAGCCCCAATAAAAGGATGGACTCATAACACTTCCCGACACAAAGATCTTCGACTGCAGTTCCGAAAAAAGCACTGCCAGTCCGGCACAGATCACATAATCCAGCTTACCGTCAGAAAACACTGCCAGTCCGGCAAGGATCAGAAGGCCGCCGATCAGCGCAGCTCCGTTCCAGAAAGCAGTTAATCCCAGAAACAGTCCCAGAAGGATCGCCGTATCCACATTTCTGCAGATCCAGGCTTCTTTTGTAAAAAAACGATTACGGACCCACAAAAAGCCCTGCTCCTTGTGACTGCATCCGGCTTCCACCCAATCCATAAAGGTCCATACCGCTACAGCTGCCATCAGAAGCCGAAAGCCAGATGACGCTGGTTCAGATATACATTGAAATTCCATAATCCCCAGTTTTCATTGGTAGTATAACCGATAAACGCCGTATTTTCTTCCAGAGTCCGTACAAGGTCCCCCGCCTGAAGATGTTCCCACAGATAACGCCAGAAGCTGTTCCGCTGCGAAAAAAAGAAACAAAATGGACAGCTGCCCTGCCCAGAACGCCTTTTGAACTATCCGGTAGCTGATCCCGTAAAGCACCATAAGAAATCCCGCCAGAGACAGGATGCTTACCAGATTATATCCCAGATCAAGACGAAGGCCCAGATACTCCAGATTTCCCACAAGGAACTGGAACATAAAATGATATTTCACATCCTGCCCGCCATAATGCGGATACTGGGTAGGAAAATTATTTCCCCGTGAAAAAGATCGCATCATTGCCGTGTGGGGTGCATAATCTCCGTATACCGAAAAGCCGGAGTACAGAATGCCGTCTTTCATATGAAAAACGTAAAACATCATCCAAGTCACAAAAACCGTCAAAATGCCAAAAAGCAGAAGCTCTTTTTTCAGGATCCATTTTCTGCTGATCATCCGTTCGGATATCACAAACATTTTTTGCTGTTTTTTCTTTTTCCACCGGAAGATTCCCGAAAGCAGCAGGATATCTACCAGAAATACGATCAGATTTCCATAAAAAAGAGGATGCTCTGCCCCCGCGCATATGCTGAACATCCAGGAAAGAATATAGACTGCCCAGGTCAGCATCAGGATTCCCATCCCAAACGCTGCCGGCAGGACCACCCATATCCTGTTTCCTCTTTCAGTTGTTTGACGCGGAAACAGACATCCTGCCATTTCCATTCCTGTTAACATACATAATATAAGATAAATGATTCCAAGCATAGGATTCTCCTTAATTCACGTAAAGTATAGCAGAATCACCTTCCTATGAAAAGGCTATTCACATTTTTTTCAATTATTTTCGTTTTCCTTCTGTTTTTTCAGATATGTAACGATTCCATCAGCCACAGCCTCTGCTACCTTTCTCTGATACTTCTCTGTCTGCAGCAGGGCGGCTTCCTCCGGATTTGTAAGAAATCCACATTCTACGATATTGATCACACCCGGACTTCTCTTCAGAAGATAATAGGTTCTGTTTTCTTTTGCCACCCGCGGCCGTGCAATGGAAAGCTTCCGGTTCATGTTTTCCTGGATCGCAAGTGCCAGTTCTTTTCCGCCTTCCGAATCCTCATAATAAAATACCTGCGGACCTTTTACTCCGGGATCACTGTAGCTGTTCTGGTGGATACTCACAGAAAGCACCGGTTCATATTTCCGGATCTGTTCAATACGATTCTGCAGATCCTGTGCTTTCATATTTTTTGTACCATTTTCATAAAGACCTTTATCTTCTTCCCGGGTCATTACTACGGCAAGGCCTTTTTTTTCCAGGATCGTTTTTAGCTTCATGGCAATATCCAGATTGATTCCTTTTTCCTTCAGTCCACCGATTCCCACCATTCCGGAATCCACACCGCCATGACCGGCATCCACCAGGATCACCTGATCTGCTTTTATATTTCCGGATACATCTATAAGTCTGCCTGCAGTTTCTGCCGCTTCCCATGACAGAATATAAAAACAGACCAGCATAAGAACTGCCATTGCCAATTCTATGAAATGTTTTTTCAACGCAAAACACCCCCGGCATATTTATTTTAATATATGTTGCCGGGAGTGTTTTTAGCATTGTGAAGATCACAATGTTTTCTTCTGTTTATGACAGGTTTTCTGTGATCACGCTCCAGATCCCGCTGTTCTCGAATCCAAGCTTCCACTCTGCCACACCTGCCAGTTTATATTTTTTGATCAGTTTAACCTTTTCCGCAATAGACTTAGAGTCCTCCAGCCAGATCTGGTATGTGGCACCGTCCCCTTCATAGGTTCCATAATTCTGACTTGTCTTCTTGTCCCAGTATGTTTCTGCTCCGTTATCACTGATCGTCTGCTGTGCCTGATCCATACCGATGGCCTCACTTGTCAGTGCACCGCCATCTGTAGTCTTCCAGAGCCTTGTGTAGAACGGAATCGCAAGGATCGTCCGTTGAGCCGCTACTTCTGAAAGCGTATCCTTAACCCCCTGTTCTACCCATGGCAGAGATGCCACAGAACCGGCATCGGAGCTACGTAATGCTCATCATAGCCCATAATGATCACATAATCCACAACCTTGCCCTGCTCCGCACGGTCATAATGACTGGTAAAATCTTCCGGAACCGGATTATCTACAGACAGTACCAAATTATTGGCGTGACACTGGATAGAAAGCTCTCTTAAAAACTGAAGGAAATGGATTCCTACTCCTTCGCTCAAAGATTCAAAATCAACATTGATTCCATCCATTCCTACTTTCAGTGCATAAGTGATCAGCCGATTCTCCAGATTCTGCCTTGAACTGGTTTTTGAAAGAACTTCTGTGGTACTCATGTTCTCATTAAAATTATCCACCAATCCCCATACCTTCAGTCCTTTTTCATGTGCCTGCATCACATACTCCCCAGATGCAAGACTTGAAATATTTCCGGAGTTATCTGTTACAGAAAACCAGGTTGGAGAGATCACATTCACGCCTGTCATATTCTGTACCGCATCTGCGAAATAGCTGTTTGCATCTGTGCTGGTAACCTGGTGCCATGCCAGATTCACCGGCTCATCCATGGTAAGATATGTATAGGACTCTGTTTTAAAATCCCTTTCATAATCCGTTGTATCCACAGCACTTACTTTTTTCTTCTGAATATAACCGATGTAACCGTCATCGGTTGCCACCTGATCCCAGTCCTCTCCTTCATTCATCAACCGGAGAACTGTATTCTTCGCCAGTTTGGAAAGGATCGGCGCCTTGATCCCGCCCCGGTAACGAATCACGGTATCTTTCTTCGTGGTCACGGTCTCCACATTGATAAATTTGTATTGTATCGCAACCCTTGCAGGATCCTGCTCTATATAAGAATCGATATCTGTATACTTTTTTACATAATCCAGTTTCAGATAAACCGTGTCATCCTTCAGCCACACGTTTCCGTCTGCCTTATCTGAAGCCGGTTCCTCCGTGAGACTGGATGGTGTTGCATACAGTATCTTCTTGTTTTCGCTATCCCAGTAATATCTCTGATTCAAATATCCGTTCACTACATCCAGCGGAAGATATACATCTTCTCCTGAGATAAGTGCCTTCTCCTCCAGTTTCTCAGTTCCAAGTATCAACGCAGCCTCACCGTCTGCATTCTGTCCGTAGTATTCTGTCAGATTCATCTGTTTCCTGCTTGGTATAATCTTATTGATCCCGTAAACAACCCCTCCGGCAAGAACGACCAGAACGATCAGCAGACCTACCACAAGGATCGGTATGTGTTTTTTTGTCATATTTTTTTCCTCTCGGTATAAAATGTCATAATTTGTTTCATTATAACATATCTTGTCTACATTTCGTTATAAAAATCGACTTTTAATAATTTTTCATAATTTCTTTAGAATTCCGGTTCCCCGCATGGTATGCATGAGTGCAGGGGATGATCGTTATCCGGGGAACCGTTTTTTCTTATGTACGGTCATTCTTTACGAATAAGATCAAAGCTTACACAGGCAATATGGCCGTCTTCATCTTCCGTATAATCCCGCATATAGACCCCGTTTTCCGCAATCTGACAGGCTTTTGCGATTTTTTTCGGAGTGCTTGGTGCTCCATTGAGATAAAGAGAAACTCCGTTCTCACGATAAAGCTCCAGTTCCCTTCGAAGGGGTTTTGCGGATTTCTTTTTTTCCTGTGATATATTTGGCGTATCCCGACCTCCTTTCCTGGTTAGATTTTCAGAAAACACCAGCAATGGTTCTCGAAAAGCTGCAACTTCCCTGTTAGGATGATACTTGTAATAAAATATAAATAATAAAATGGGGAAAATTTATCTGTGTACCGACAGACTCGCCGATGAATTTCACACAGAATCCTTATCTTCAGAAAAATATGACTTTAAGTTATCGTTACTGTCTTCTTGCTTCTGGGATGAGACAGCTTTTCTGATTTTCATTATACCTGATTTCCCTTCAGATGCAAGTCTTTTATAAGAGAATAGGAAATTTTCTTTTTTCTCAGGTTTCTGCATCTTTACATCTTGTGTATAACTGTTATATAATACAGTATGTAAAGATTAATTTATTCACCTATAGGATGTGATCATATGAAAATAGAAAAAATCAATGAAAATCAGATCCGCTGTACCCTGACGAAAGAAGATCTGGACAGTCATCAGATCCGTATCAGTGAACTTGCATACGGTACCGAGAAAGCCAAACGTCTCTTTCGTGATATGATGCAGCAGGCACAGATACAGTTTGGTTTTGAAGCAGATAATATTCCTCTGATGATCGAGGCTATTCCTGTCAATGCCGAAAGTGTTATCCTCATTATCACTAAAGTGGAAGATCCTGAAGAACTGGATACACGTTTTTCCAAATTTGCCCCCTTCAAGGCAACAAGCCTTCCGATACCGTAGAGATCGATGGCGCTGACAATATCATCGATATCTTCCAGAAGCTCTGTGAATCCAAACTTAAGGATTTTTCACAGAAACCGGAAGAAAAAAGGGCAGAAACTTCCACCTCTCAGGAAACAGAAACTCCGGATGCATCACAGCAGCCGGCTGAGAGTTCTGTAAAGCTTATACGCCTGTACTCTTTCCCGGAGCTGGATGATGTTATTGCCGCAGCTCATGGTATGAATGGTTTCTTTACCGGTGATAATACTCTCTATCGTGAAGGAGAAGACGGTGTCTATCAGCTGGTTCTTCATCAGTCAGACTGTACACCTGAAGAATTTAACAAGGTCTGCAATATCCTTTCCGAGTATGGCATCGGCCGCGCATTCACACCAGCCGGTGAGGCCTACTTCAGAGAGCACTGTGCACTGATCGCTGATCATGCACTTCAGAAGCTTCTGAATATCTGACAAACCAGATATCCTGCAGACAAACAAACCGCTGTCGGAATGCGATCCATATGATCTGCATTTCCCGACAGCGGTCCTTTTGTTTCAGCAAAAAAGCTTCTGTTTATTACTCACCAAGAAAATCATTGATCTGAGCTACGAGGACATCTGCATCCAGGCCATGGACCATTGCGGCTTCCTCCAGAGATTCCATCTGTGAAGACGGGCAGCCAAGACAATGCATTCCTGCTCTCATCAGGATCGGTGCGATATTCGGGTCTACAGTGAGCAGTTCTCCGATCAGCATGCTCTTTGTAACTTTTGCCATGATTGTATTCTCCTTTACTGTTTTATCGAAATATTTTCATTCCGTTCTGCTATTATAATACGAATCCGGAATGGAATCAACGGGTTATGAATTTTCAGTTTTGTTTATAAATTTATACTTGTATTCTTTATGCAGATATATTAGAATGGGGATAGAATCCCTGGTAGGGGATACATACAATACACAATTTAAAAGGAGGATATCAATTATGGCATATGTAATTTCTGACGAATGCGTTAGCTGTGGAACATGTGAGGGTGAGTGCCCGAACGAGGCTATTTCTCAGGGAGACGAGCATTATGTAATCGACGCAGACGCTTGTGTTGACTGCGGAACATGCGCTGAGGCCTGTCCAGTTGGTGCTATCTCTGCTGAGTAATGCACCATCAGCTTGATAAGCTGCTATAATGAATGAGGCTGCCGGTTTACCGGCAGCCTTTTCTGTTTCTTTTATTCTTTTTTCCCTCACAGGAAGCTGCCGCTTCTCTTCTTGCCTGCTGCTGCCTGCGGATCGCTTCATCCAGAGAACGACACCGGTACTCTCCTTCTTTCTTTCTCTGCATTTCCTCACGGATCAGGCGTTCCATGATTTCCTGAAACTCCAGTATCTTATCGTTATCTGCTCCGCACTTCTCTGTATTCCCGGATTCCGCTTTTTCCATGAACTCCTTTTCAGATCCCGTATTTTTCATTGGGGTATCTTCAAGCTCAACAGCTTCTCCCTCCAGAATCCTGATATCAGATTCTGAAAAATCCGGTGTATCTGTCTTTCTTACCTCCGGTGGGATCAGTGTACGGATTGCTTTCAACTGAAGTCCCTTACTTTTCAGCTCATTTATTTTAAGAAAAAGCTGGATATCAAACGGTGTATAATAGCGATGTCCCAGTTCATTGCGTCCGATCCGAAGCTCCAGTTCTTCCTCCCAGTAACGCAGGACATAAGATTTCACTCCGGTCAGTGTTACGGCCTGTCTGACTGTATATCTTTTTTCCATTGTGAACGCCCCCTTATATAGAGATTCACTGCTGCTGTCTACAGTATAACCCCTAAGATCAGGAAATAGCAAGATTAATCGGTTGACATAATTTTACCAAATATGACTCTTTGCCTATATCTACATCATCCCGAACTCCACTATCACACAGACAAAAATACAAAAGGCCACCAGGATAACTATAAGCTTTCATCCTGACAGCCTTTCATTTACCGTCTGCACGGCTCTATTTTTTCATATTTACAAACTGGGTATATCTTGGCAGCCATACCAGCTCCACAGTTCCGATAGGACCGTTTCTCTGCTTGGCTATGATAATTTCTGCAATGTCTTTCTTCTCGGTATCTTTGTGATAATAATCATCTCGATAGATAAACATGACCACATCCGCATCCTGCTCAATAGCTCCGGACTCTCGAAGATCCGAAAGCATTGGTCTGTGATCCGGTCTCTGTTCCACTGCACGGCTAAGCTGTGATAACGCAATTACCGGTACATCGATCTCTCTTGCCAACGCTTTCAGTGATCGTGAAATATCTGAAATTTCCTGCTGTCTGGAATCCGATTTTCCACTTCCACTCATCAGCTGAAGATAATCGATCATGATGATCCCCAGATTATGCTCAAGCTTATATTTTCTGCATTTGGAACGAAGCTCCGCAATGGAAATTCCAGGTGTATCATCAATAATAAGATTGGAACCACCGATAATATCCGCTCCTTCTACCAGCTTCGTCCAGTCCTCATCTTTCAGATTTCCGGTACGGAGATTCTGGAATCCACGTGAGATTCCATAGCAAGAAGACGGTTTACCAACTGCTCCTTGGACATCTCCAGACTGAAAATAGCCACGGTCACATCTTTACGAAACGCCATATACTGGGCAATATTCAATACAAAGGCAGTTTTTCCCATGGAAGGTCGAGCTGCGATCAGTACAAGATCAGACGCGTGCATACCGGAAGTCTTATAATCCAGATCCACAAATCCGGTCGGAATCCCGGTAACGGAGCCTTCAGCTTGGAAGCCTTCTCAATATTGCTGACTGCATTCAACACAACCTGCTGGATCGGAACATAATCGCTGCCATTTGTTCTCTGTAAAATATTAAACAGCTTTTTCTCGGATTCCTCAAGTATGGTTTCCGTACTGTCCTTTTCCAGATAACAGGCATTTGCAACTTCTTCCGTAGTCCGGATCAGCCGACGGAGAACTGCCTTTTCACTTACGATATTGGCATAGTATTTCACATTGGCTGATGTAGGAACTGCTGCGATCAAATCACGGACATATTCCATACTGCTGATGTCCGGCGGAAGTTCTTTCTCCTTGAGACGATTCTGCAGAGTGATCAGATCTACCGGCTGTCCTTCATTACAGAGTTCCACCATGGCATCAAAAATGATGCCGTATTGTTTTTGATAAAAATCATCACTGGTCAGGATCTCGGAAGCCACCAGGATCGCATCACGATCCAGGATCATGGATCCGATCACTGACTGCTCTGCCTCAATACTGTGAGGCAGAATCCTCTTGATCAGTGCTTCTTCCATTGATTACGCCTCTTTTACCCAGACTTTAAGACTTCCGGTTACCTTCGGATGAAGTCGTACCGGAACATTGGTAACACCCAGGTTACGGATCGGATTCTCCAGCTGGAGCTTTTTCTTATCAATCTCAAGATTCAGCTGTTTCTTGGCTGCCTCAGAGATTTCTTTTGAGGATACAGAACCGAATGTTCTTCCGCCTTCACCTACCTTCAGAGTAAGGATAACCTCCTTTGTGGAAAGCTCCTCTGCAAATGCCTTGGCAGCGTCCAGGTTTTCCTGTGCAACCTTTTCTTCATTTGCCTTACGGAGTTTCAGGTCATTGAGATTCTTGGAGGTAGCTTCAACACCAAGCTTTTTTGGCAGGATCATGTTTCTTGCATATCCGTCACTTACATTTACGATCTGTCCCTTTTTTCCCAGGGATTTAACATCTTCCAGAAGAATTACTTTCATTTCTATTTGTCCCCTTCCTGATATAACTGGTCTATAATTTCTTTCAGCATTCTTTCGGTCTCATCCATGGTGTCTTTCACCTGTGCACCGGCAATATTCAGATGTCCGCCGCCGCCCATCCGTTCCATCATGACCTGTACATTCACCTCATCAATGGCTCTGGCACTGATGTAAACCTCATTATTATAGCTGGTAAGAACAAAAGATGCCTTGACTCCTGCGATATTGAGCAGCTCATTGGCCGCCTGTGCTCCTACAACGGTAGGACTTTCCAGGCCTTCACTCGGACATCTTGCAATGGCAAAATAATCTCTGTAGATCTCCGCAGTACGAACTGCCTCCGCTCTCGCCTTATAAGAATCAATATTATCCCGGAGCATCTTACGTACACGTGTCACATCTGCTCCGCATCTGCGCAGGAATGCTGCTGCCTCAAAAGTACGCACACCTGCTCTTGTTGTAAAGTTGTTGGTATCGATCATGATACCCGCATAAATACAGTCCGCCTCAATACTGCGAAGCTTCAGCCCGTCTGCAAAATACTGCAGGATCTCTGCGATCATCTCACAGCTTGAGGATGCATATGGCTCCACATAGGACAGAACTGCATTCTGGATTACCTCGCTGCCGCGGCGGTGATGATCCAATACCACAATGGTCTTTGTCATATAGAGAAGATCCTGGCATTCGGTATAGCTTGGCTTGTTGGTATCCACCACAATTACTACCGTATTGTTATCCACCAGTTCTTTGGCCTGATTACTGTCCACAAACATGGACGGCTCATAATCCGGATTCTCCATAAATCCACTCATCAGCGGCCGAATGGATGTGGTCGGATCATTGATCACAATATGCACCGGCTTGCCAAGAGTCTTACCGGCACGGTAAATACCGATCCCGGCTCCCAGAGCATCCACATCTGTGATCTTGTGTCCCATAACCACCACTCGATCCTTGGTGCTCATAAATTCCTTCAGAGCCTGAGCCTTCACTCGTGCCTTCACACGGGTTGATTTCTCCATCTGCTGCGCTTTGCCGCCAATGTAGGTAATATTATTTTCATTTTTGATCACTACCTGATCACCGCCACGACCCAGCGCCATCTCAATGGCAATTCTGGCATATTCGTAATTCTGGATATACGTAGCAGCATTCAGACCGATTCCGATACTTAATGTCACAGCCATTTCATTTCCGATGTTAACCGTCTTAACCTCATCCAGGATATGAAAACGCTGTTCCTTCAGTGTTTCCAGTGAACTCTGGCGCATGATCAGAAGATATTTATCTTTCTCCAGTTTCTTCACAAGGCCGTCAAAGTTGGAAAAATATTTCGTGATCTTACGATCGATCAGTGCGATCAGAAGGGATCTGCGCACATCCTCCACACTCTCAAGCGCCTCTTCATAATTATCCAGATAAGCCAGTGCCACAACAAGCTTATTGTCCTCATTCTTCTGAATGTATTCCTTAAGCTCTGTTTCATCATAAAGATACATGGCGATCAGACTGATATTCTGGGACATATTCTCCAAAATATCCGCATGACTGACCACTTCACCCATAGTCACCCGCTGCATGGAAGCCCGATAGATCCGATCCCCGAAATGTATACTGATCTCGGAAATTTCCAGTTCATCGGCTACAGGAAGCTTGTCCGGAGTAATATCCGGGAAAACTGTGCTGATATTTTTTTTATAAAACTGATCTCTCCCCGTGATCTCCGAAAAAATACGGTTGGACCAGATCATGCGGCCTTCCATATCCATAATGGCATAAGGAAGCGCCAGTTCTTCCAGCATCCGCTTTTCTACCACATCATACTGATTGGCAAATGCGATCATATCATTGACGATCAGCGGTTTGTGATATCGAAAAAGCTGTACTGCAATAAAAATATAGATCACAGTACCTGCAGACACCAGAATTCCGGCCTTTACACTTACAATAAACACCAGCAGATCCAGCAGCACAACCAGGACCGAAAGGTACAGCGGCCAGCGCATGAAGTGTTTCATAGGCCCCTTGAATTTAACTTTGTTGTTCATTGCTTTTTCCTGTTCTTAATGTAATTTAACCCACAAGTTATTTAACATTATACCAGATTCCTTATTATAATTCCATAGCAATGATAAAATCTGTTTCGCTCATAAGAAAGAATCCTGCATATAAAAAACAAGGCCGCTGCCCTCAGATGACTGCTCATCTGTTTCGCAACGACCCTGTATAAGATCAGAATTAGTCCTGAACGTATGGCATCAGGGACATATGACGTGCTCTCTTAACAGCAACTGTCAGTGCTCTCTGATGTTTCGCACAGTTACCTGTAATTCTTCTCGGGAGAATTTTACCTCTCTCGGAAACATACTTTCTTAACTTTGCTACATCCTTGTAATCGATCTCGTTATTCTCTTTACCGCAGAATACACAAACTTTTTTTC
>ENA-OQHY01000223-OQHY01000223.1-human-gut-metagenome-genome-assembly--contig:-NODE-223-length-33262-cov-3.165143_pt1 | contig 33262 bp, 33 predicted proteins | sample MGYA00242570_ERZ504733 | MGnify/ENA primary metagenome ERZ504733 (study PRJEB26092, sample SAMD00036219) | human gut metagenome | host: Homo sapiens | study: EMG produced TPA metagenomics assembly of... | reverse complement strand
GTCAGTACAGCATTTCATAAACAGCTGTAATCAAACACTCAGGACAAGTGTAGGTATAGTCATTTTGAAATGTTCTGGAATGATGGCCTTTCCCAACATCGGGAAGAAAAACGTAAGTGAATGGAGAGAAAGATGACCAGAAAAGGTGAGTTTGTACTCAGGCAACTCGCAGATGAATATATTCTGATTCCTTATGGGACAACGACAGAAAAATGAATCGGGTACTTACCCTAAGTGAAACTGCGGCTTTTATTTATGAACAGACAGGTGATGCCGCGTCTGAGGAGGAGATTGCCAGACGGCTTGGAGAAGCTTATGATGTGCCGGCGGAGGACGTGCAGGAGGATGTAAACGCCGTGCTGCAGACATTGCAAAATTGTGGGGTTCTGGAGTGTGCCTGAAAAACGAAAAATCATTTTCGTAATCTGCAAAAACGAAGAGGATAGTATATGATAGTATTTTTGGTCGGTGGCGAGAGCAGACTGATGGATGATCTGATTACCAAGATGGAAAAAGAAGGACATAAGACGTATCTGTTAACGGGAAAACGGGACAGAAGAGGAAAATACCGTCGTGTCTTTGAACGCTACGATTTTCCTTATGACAGTGAGAGTGTGCAGGAAATATTCTCGAATGTCAATCCGGATCTCGTGCTTTTTCTCGGCGCCTATGATACAAATTATGACTGGAGTGATGCGAGAAAAGAGTCTGTCCGCTATACGGCGGATCTGACCAATATTCTGTCGGCGTATGCATTTAAGCAGGATGGCCGGTTTATTTATTTGTCGTCTGAAGCAGTTTATGGCCGTTCCTACAGCAGTGATATTCACGAAACGGAACCGGCATCCGCGAAAAGCTTTCAGGCAATGGCGCTTCTGCAGGGAGAAAACATCTGCAGAAGCTACCGTGATACCAGAGGGATGGACACGCGGATTCTTCGTTTTGACCATATGTACGGCATTCCGCGAAAAGGAAAAACAGACAGAAATCCGTGTTTTTGGATGACACTGGAAATGCTGAAGACGAATCAGATCGCAGCCAACAGCAGAACTGTTTTTTCCATGATTTACCAGGATGATGCCGTTGCGTTTGCCTATCGCGCAATGATGGAGGAGAGTCCCAAATATCCACTGTACCATATCACATCCGGTGAAGCGATCACACAGATGGATCTGGCGGAGCTGATCCGGCAGAACGCAGACGGCGTGGAGATCCGTGACGATACAGTCGGTGAAGGTTTCCGTCTTGTGCTGGATGGCAGCCGGTATCAGGAAGAGTTTGACGGAAGGATTTTTGTCCCATATGAGAAGGGCGTGAAAGCCGTTGTCACATATATGCAAAAACACAGCAGCTCATTTCTGCAGCGTGATGATGCGGGGGCGGGTTGGGGAAACCGGGTATGGAGTCTGTTGTGCCGGATTTTCCGTATGCTGGTTCCGTACATCGAAAATCTGATTTGTTTTATCCCATTTTTTATGATCAACAACCGTGTAGTCGGCAGCCAGTATTTTTCAAAGCTGGATGCGTACCTTCTCTATGTGTTGCTGTTTGCCATCGTATATGGTCAGCAGCAGGCGATTTTCTCGGCCCTGCTGGCGACTGTGGGCTACTGTTTCCGCCAGATGTACCATCAGAGCGGACTGGAGGTGCTGATGGACTACAGTACCTACATCTGGATGGCACAGCTTTTTATCCTGGGAATGGTTGTCGGTTATATGCGGGATCAGATTCTCCAGATTAAAAAGGATGATGAAGAGGAGATCGGGTATCTGCGCGGACAGCTTGGCGATATGACGGAGATCAATGACAGCAACGTGCGCATGAAACAGCTTTTTGAGCTGCAGCTTGTCAACCAGAAGGACAGTCTTGGAAAAATCTATGAAATCACATCGTCGCTGGAACGCTACGGCGCCTATGAGGTGCTTTTCTATGCGGCGCAGACGATTTCGAAGCTGATGAATACAGAGGATGTGGCAATTTATACCGTCGCCAACCGCGTCTATGCGCGTCTCTTTTCGTTCACATCACCGACAGCGCGGAAAATGGGAAATTCCATCCGCTATCCTGAGATGGAGGCAATGTATGAAGACCTCAAAGAGCATCGCGTTTACATCAACAAAACGATGGATGAGCGCTATCCGCTGATGGCGCAGGCTATTTATGCAGAAGATGAGATGCAGATCATCCTGATGCTGTGGGGACTTCCGTGGGACCGCATGAATCTTGCGGAATCCAACCGTCTGACGGTCATCAGCTATCTGATCCAGAATGCAGTGGTGCGGGCAAACCGCTATCTGGAAGCGCTGCACGAACACAGGTATCTGGAAAACAGCAAAATTCTCGAAAAAGATGCCTTTACGCAGCTGGTAGCGGCATTTTTCGAGGCGAAGCGAAACGGTCTGACAGAATGCTCACTGGTTCGGATTGTGTGCAGCAGCGAAGATTATAAAAAAGCAGGTGAGATTCTGGAACAGAAGCTGCGTCAGACGGATTATATCGGGATCCTGGATGGCGGGCTGCATGTATTGCTTTCCAATACCGATGAAGAAAATGCGAAAGGTGTGATCTTGCGCTTCGGGGAAGAGGGTCTGAAAAGTATCCTTGTGAACAGGGAGGTGGCAGCGTGATGAGCCATGAAACCCTGACTTTTGTGGTTCTGTGGATCGTCAATGCCCTGATCGCCCTGATCTATCTGCTGATCGGAGCTCTGGTTTATGTCCCGGTGTGTGATTTGAAACAAGAGCAGGGAGAAGAGGTGCAATACGATAACCGGAGAGCCTTTTTGATCCGTTTTATCGTCATGGTGCTCTGCCCGGTCGTCGGTCCGGCGTTTTTTCTGTGCAGTTATCTTCTTTTCAAAACCGTATTCCGTCAGGCAGTCGATCTGGAGGATGTTGTGTTTGGTAAGGAACGTGTGCGGACACATCTGAAGGCGGATGAGGAGCGGGAGCGCAACATAGCACCGCTCGAGGAAGCACTTGCCGTCAGCGATAAACGGAATCTGCGTATGCTGATGCTGAATGTGATCCGCGGCGATCTGCAAAATCGCTGGAATCGATTACTATGGCACTGAACAGCGAGGATTCCGAGACATCGCATTACGCCGCATCGGTGCTCTGCGATGAATTGAACAAGTTCCGCTCACAGGTACAGAAAATGTATACCGGGATGCAGCAGGAAGGCGAAGAAGAGACGGATTACGAGAAGATGATGCTCGACTATATGAACAGAGTTTTAAGCCAGAAAGTCTTTACAACTCTGGAGCAGACGAAGTACGTCAAGATGCTGGAGGAGGCCACAGAATCGCTGTATCGGAAAAACAGAGAGCGGATCTTCGTAAAACAGTATGAGGGGCTCTGCCTCAGACTTCTGGAACTGAAAAAATTTCCAGAAACTGAAAAATGGTGCCGGCGTCTGGTACAGCAGCATGGAAATACACTGGAGGCGTATACGTGTCAGTTAAAGCTGTATTTTACCATGGGTGAAAGAGAAAAGTTTTTTTCAGGTGATGCAGGAACTGAAACAATCGGACGTTATTATCGATAATGAAACGCTGGAGCTGATCCGCATTTTCAGTTAGAGCGTGTTTGAAAAATCATTTCCGCGAAAGGAGGGACGAAGAGATGTCCATGAGATGGCTGACAATTTTACAATTTCTGGAAATTTTTGCTGCCTATGGCATCGTAACCCTGTTTCTTCCATGGCGGATCCTTGGGAAGAGGTTTCATCGGTTTTCCGTTGCAGAACAACTGATCGCTTATTTCTTCGCAGGGAATTTTTATATCATTTATCTCGTTTATCTGCTGCAGTTTCTTCGGATCAGCAGCCGTGTGACGCTGCTCCTCGGAACTGCAGGGCCATTCCTTTTTATCTGGATCTGGAAAAGAAAAAAACAGATCCCGGGAGCAATGGAGAGCCTGCTGGTGCGGATCGAACGATTGCTTGATGGAGAGCGGGGCAAAAAGACATCTCTGGCGCAGCTTCGGAGAACCGTTTACGAGCGGTGTTTTCGGGGAAAACGAAAGCAATGGCTGCATGCGCTGCCGGAAATAGCAGTGCTGCTGGCGGCAATTGCAGCGATCACGTATGTGTACGGACCGAATATGGTGGAAACGTTCGGCTACAAAGCAAGTGATATTCCGGTGCACAATTACTGGATCAATGAGCTTGAGCGGAATAATATCTGGGTTGCGGGCGTGTATCCGTATGGACTCCATATTGTGATTTATTATCTTCATATGGTGTTTGGAATTCCTACCTATGTGTTGCTGCGGATTTTCGGCGTGGTGCAGACATACTTTGTATATCTGGCACTGGTCGCGGCGCTGAAAATGGTGTGCAGGGGAAGGTTTACGCCGTATTTCGGGATACTGTTTTATGTGATGGATATCTTCAACTGGAGTACGTACGCCCGTTTTGAAAGTGCACTGCCGCAGGAGTTCAGTATGATTTTTGTCCTGACCTCTGTCTGTATGGCGATCCGTTTTTTTCAGGAATTTGCAAAAGAACGGAACGGAAACTGCCGCTGGTATCTGGTACAGTTTGCGATTGGATTTTCGCTGACGCTGACCGTTCATTTTTACGGTACGATGGCTGCAGGCCTGTTTTGTATTGGCGTTGCTGTTGGCTTCTGCTTTCGTTTTTTCCGGTGGAACTATTTCAGAAGAATCCTGATTACGGGAATATTAAGCGTCCTTCTCTCAGTCCTGCCGATGGCGGCGGGCGTTGCGATGGGAAAGGGGCTGCAGGGATCGCTGTACTGGGGAATGAACGTCATTACCGGTGATAAAAAGCAGGAGGATGCGGACACAGCAGGTACTTTATCACAGGACGGTGTATCCGACAGTCTGACGGCCGGCGAAAAAGAAAGCAGCGGCAACACAACCAAGAACGGTGAAACCGGTTCTGTGCTCAGCCAGTCCCGGATAGAAGAGCTGCGAAAAGAGGCAGAAGAAAGAATACAAAAGCAGCAGAAACCGCTGGCGGAGAGGCTCAAAGAAAAAGGATCGGCAGTGCGGGAAAGCATCCGTATCAATGTCATGAATGTAAAACCCCATATGGCAGAAATTACGCTGGGAAGTATTGCGGTTTTGCTGCTTCTTGGTATTTTCCTGTTGGTGCTGCGGGAGAACGGTTTTGCGGGAGCTGTTTTGTCTGCGGCTGTTTATCTGCTATGCATGTGTTCTTTGCAGTGTGCATCGCTGCTGCATCTTCCGGCGCTGATGGATGCCAACCGCTGCGGCATTTTCCTGTGCTATGCCATCTGCTTTGCCTGGGCGCTTGGCGTAGATGCAGTGGTGTATCTGGCGATACGCTGGTGGAAGCGAAGATGGCTTGGCGAGATGGCTTCCCTCCTGACACTTGTGACGGCTGTAACAGTCGTTTTATCGCAGGGTCTTATAAGAGAGCCGGTAAAAGTCGGAGCGCTGGAAGATAACGGAGCCATGGTATGCGTTACCAATATCTTGCGGGAAAATAAAGATTTTACATGGACAATCTGTTCAGCGAATGATGAGCTTCGCATGACAGAATTTTATGGATATCACTATGAGACCATTACCTTATTAAATCAATTGAAAGATCTGGGGCAGAATCCGGAGATTATAATACCAACGAAATGTGTGTATTTTTTATTGAAAAAATACCAGTAAGTGTGGATGGGAGTACAGGACATGAGGAGGTAACTGAAGAAGGAGCCAAAGAACCGATACCGGGAGGCTCGGGAATTCTTCCTTATACCAAGGAATCCCGCTGGATCACGATGAGCCATATGTATGAGTGGGCACAGAGGTTCCAAGAGCTTTACCCGAATGAAATGGAAGTTTACTATGAATCCGACAGCTTTATCTGCTATCGCCTTCAGCAGAACGTTAACAGTTCATACAACCTTGCGATTGATTATGGCTACAACAACCCAATGCCAAAATAGAGCAGACAGGAAAAAACAAAGAGACAGACAGGGCTGGAAAAACTGAAATTTCAACAAAAAAGACTTGATGACAGAAGGAGGAAGAAAAAATGGTTTCCCGCAGAACTTTGCAGCAATCACAATGCTTATGGCAATCATCCTCTTTTTGTTTCAGGGTCTGAATCTGGCAAAGGAAAAACTGAACCACTATGAAAAAAATGCGTATGCGGCAGAGAAAGAAGATCTGGAAGATGGCAGCGGCGCATTTGGAACAGAAGACGCATCCGGCGAGAAAAACATAACAGGAAGCCGGGGAACGATCGTCTATATCGGAGAAGCCGAGGAGCATTCTGTGGGGGCGGTTGTCTGTGAATGGTGCCGGTATATGAAGTACGAAGCAGCAGTTTATCCATCCATGCGCAAATATGAACAGGCAATGGAGAAGAAAGGTGCAAAGCAGCCGGAGATGATTGTAGTGAATTCAGAAAGCATCGACTGGACCGCCTTAAAGGATGTCATAGATTTGCAGGACAGTGTGGATGAGGGGATCCATGTTGTGTTTGCAAATCTCCCGGAGGTGTCTGTGATCCGGAAAAATCAGAAGCTGCGGGAGCTGCTTGGAATTGCAGAAGTAAAAGAGGATTCTACAACCGTAACGGGGTTGGATCTGTATGACAATCTGATGCTCGGCGGAGAAAATATTTACCGGGCAGAAAATAAGGAAGAAGAAAACAGGCAGGATCTTAAGCTTACGTTTCCATGGTTTAAGCTTGGAGATGGAACCAAAACTTATATGAAAGGCTTTCCGGAGGATCAGACGCTGAAAACCCAGGATTATCCGGTTGTGATCTGGCGGAAAAATTTCGGGACAGCCAGTGTATTTGCCGTAAATGGAGATTATATGGGGGATGAAACCGGGCTGGGACTGCTGACGGGAATGGTGTATGAAACCAGAAATTATCTGATTTATCCGGTTGTAAATGCGCAGAATCTTGTTGTGCAGAACTTTCCGTCACTTGCGGAGGAAAATACGGACAAAATGCAGGAGATTTACGGAAACGGAACAAAAGGTGTTAACCGCGATATTGTCTGGCCGTCGATTGCAGCAATCTATAGAAAAAATCATTTCGGTCTTACCTGTATGGTGGCACCAAAACTGGATTATGATGCTCCGGCAGAAGCAGATGGCGAGCTGCTGCATTATTATGCGAAGCTGCTCAACGAAGAAAAAGGCGAGATGGGACTTTCCGGTTTTACAGAATCCGAAACATCCGTAAAGGAAAAATTAGACGAAGATCAGAGCTTCATGCAGAAAAATCTTTCGGATTTTTACTTTTCCTCCTTTTTCAGTGGAAACCTGAGTGAACAGGAGATGGAAACAGCTTTACAGCAGTCTGCTCTTGGGAGTGTCCGCACCGTAGTTAAGAGCAAAGATACGGCTGGCGATCTGGTCAGCTACCTGGATGCACAGACGACACAGCAGAAAATTGTCACGGAAGATACCGGACGTTTTACCTATCGTTCCTGGATGAAAATGAAGAGTATTGAAAGTGCGCTCGGCTATGCCAGTGTAGAGCTGGATTTAAGCAGAGTGATTTATCCGAAAACAGAGGAGGACCGCTGGGAAAAATCGTCAAAGAATTTGCCTCCAACCTCGGAACCTACTTGGCAGCCATTTTCCGGATTTGACGGTACCACGGTTTCCACCTGCGATTCCAGAATCCGCACCTTCCTGAACTTACGCTACGAGGACGAAAGAGAGGGCGACACCATCACCTTAAAGACCACGGGAACAGAGAAAACTGCGTACTATGTGATTCGGACACACAATGAAAGCGTTGAAAAGGTCACGGGCGGAACGGCAGAAAAGCTGGAGGATTCTGCATGGCTGATCCGCGCGGAAAAGAGTGAAGTAACGATTACACTTCGTGCATCCGACCGGCGGTATTACTATGAAGAGGGGGTGAAAAACGAATGAAAGTCTGTATGGTAGCGGAGGGCTGCTATCCCTTTGTGGTAGGCGGTGTTTCCAGCTGGGTACACAGTCTGATCCAGCTTTTCCCAAAAACAGAATTTATCATCCTCGCCATTGCGGCAAACCGTTCCCAGCGCGGAAAGTATGCGTATGAGCTGCCCCAAAATGTCTCCGCCGTCTATGAACTCTATCTGGACGATGTGGACTGGGGCGGAAGTAAAAAACGACATAAACATCGGCTGAAGAAAGAGCAGTATCAGGCACTTCGAAGTCTGCTTCTTGATCAGGATATCGAGTGGAATGTCCTGTTTGATCTGTTCCGGAAAGAAGATGTTTCCCTGAATGCGCTCCTGATGGGAGAGGATTTTCTGAATGCCGTGAAAGAGTGCTACAACCTGAAATACAGCCAGATCGTTTTCTCTGACTTTTTATGGACTATGCGCTCCATCTATCTGCCGCTGTTTCTCACAATGCAGACCGAGCTCCCGAAGGCGGATCTTTATCACTGCGTTGCAACCGGCTATGCCGGCGTGCTTGGCGCCATGGCAAAGCATTTCTATGGAAGCCGTCTCCTGATTTCGGAACACGGTATTTACACCCGGGAACGCGAGGAGGAGCTGATTAAAGCGAAGTGGGTTGCGGGAATCTACAAAAATATCTGGATTGACCAGTTCCGGAAAATGTCAAAGCTGGCGTACAACGAGGGAACTCTGATTACCTCCCTGTTTGAGCACGCGCGGGAGCTGCAGGTTGAGCTTGGCTGTCCGGTGGAAAAGACGATGGTCACACCGAATGGAATCCGTGTGGAAAATCTTCAGAATATCCCGGGAAAGACCGAAGAGGATACGGGAATGGTGAACATCGGTGCAGTTCTTCGTGTCACACCCATCAAGGATGTGAAAACGATGATCCAGGCATTTGCCTTTGCAAAAGAGCGCGACAGAAGACTGAAGCTCTGGATCATGGGACCATGGGAGGAGGACCGGGAGTATGCCGAGGAATGCTTCCAGCTCGTATCGGATCTGGAAGTTCCGGACGTGGTATTTACCGGAAGAATCAATATCCGGGATTATCTGGGAAGAATGGATGTGACGATTTTGACCAGCATCAGCGAAGGCCAGCCGCTGACGATTCTGGAGAGCTATGCGGCACACAAGCCGGTTATTGCGACAGATGTCGGAAACTGCTATGGTCTGATCTACGGTGAGAGCGATGATTTCGGCGCAGCCGGAATAGTTACGCATATCATGAATATAGAAGAAATCGCACAGGCAATGCTGGATATGGCGGCCGGTGAGAAAAAACGCCTCGAAATGGGAGAAACCGGATACCGCCGTGTTATGCAGAAATACCGTGTGGAATATATGCAGAAAACATACTGGGAGATTTACCGCGATTTTGCGGAGCAGATGGGCCAGAAATGGCAGGAGGAACCGGTAAAGCTGCCGGAAAAACAGAAATAAAATAAACACCGCAAGGTGGAAAGGGGATAGATGGCATGGCAGGAATCGGCGTTCGCCTGAATCGGATTTTTGAAAAAAATACCATTACGACAAACCTGATTGGATTCTCCTACAGTACCGTTGTAACGATTGCGCCGATGATGGTTGTCATTCTCAATCTGATCTTAATGGAAGAGCTGCTTGAATTTTCCAGTGTCGGCTATGCCACGCGTGAGCTGTTTTCCTGTACGATTCTCTATATCTTTATTTTTGCGTTACTGACGGCATCACCGTTTAATGCGGTGCTGTCCCGTTATATGTCCGACGTGATCTACGAGGAACGGTATCAGGACATCCTGCCGTGCTATCAGATCGGAATGCTTCTGAATATCGGATTGAGCTGTCTGGTCGGCATTCCGTTCTGTCTGTGGGAGCATTTTGTCGGGAAGGTGTCAACGGCGTATGTATTTTGCAGTTTCTGTGGCTATATCAGCCTGGTGCTGGTTTTCTATTCCATGATTTATCTTTCCATCTGTAAGGATTATCAGAGGATTTCACAGTATTTCTTCTTTGGAATGCTGGTTGCATTTGTCCTGGCATTGATTCTGCATTTCCTCATGAAATGGGAAACGACGCGCAGCATGCTATTTTCCCTGACGGTTGGATTTTTTGTGACGGCAACACTGGAAAACGCCCTGATCCGGCGGTATTTTGTCAAAAACAGTAACCGCTACCGGCCGGTGCTGCAGTATTTCAGAAAATACTGGAAACTGATTTTTTCGAATTTTCTGTATATTCTGGGGCTGTATATCCATAACTTTGTGTTCTGGACAACCGATATGCGGATGGAGCTGGTAAAGAGCTTTGTCTGCAATCAGCCATATGACATGGCTTCCTGCCTTGCCATGTTTACCAATCTCTCGGCATCGATTATTTTCATTGCGCGCGTTGAAATGCGTTTCCATGAGAAATACAAGCTGTATTCCGAGGCGGTGATTGGCGGAAAGGGAGACGATATCGAAAATGCAAAAAAGCGTATGTTCCGCCAGCTTTCCAGTGAGTTGATGACGCTTGCACGCCTTCAGTTTATGATTTCCGTTGTGATATATCTGATTTGCGTGATTTTCCTGCCGCAAGAAGGCTTTTCCGGCATGACCATGAAAATTTATCCGTCCCTTGCAGTTGGATATTTTATTCTGTTCCTTATGTATGCGGAAATCATTTTTCTGTATTATTTCGATGACCTGACCGGCGCAATCCTGACGGCGATTGTGTTCTGTCTTGTCACCTGGATCGGCAGCCTGATTGCTACCCATCTGCCGGCCGTCTGGTATGGGGCTGGGGTCATAGCAGGATCGTTTGCAGGATGGAGCGTGGCGTTTGTGAGACTGCGATGGGTGGAAAAAAATATGGATGCGCACGTTTTCTGCCGCGGAAATCTGATCAGGCACGGGAAAGGAAAGCGCCCGTCCGGTCTGGTATTTCAGAGGGCAGAAGAGCAGAAACAGAAGGAAGAGATGAAACGATGAGTACAGCGACAATTATAAAGGTTTGTGTGATCCTGGCAGGGCTTGGATTATGGCAGTGACGTTTGTGCTGCATGCGAAAAAGAAACTGACGATAAATCTGGCGGTTACCTGGGAGCTGCTTGGCCTTGCGGCAATCTTAAGCGGTGCGGTTCCGAAGTTCTCCGGCTGGAGCAGCCGCTTAAGTCTGGGAAGTCTGGCGGTGCTGCTGCTTACCGGGTTCCTTGTCGTGTGGGGCATGTATCAGATGACAATACAGATTTCTTCTCTGCTGATGAAAAATCAGGAACTGGCAATGCAGGTTTCTTTGCTGAACCAGGAGAATGAGAGAATCATAAAAGAGCTGGAACGTCTGACAGGAAAGCAGGCAAGAGACTTATGAAAAAAATACTGTTTGTAATCAATACGCTTGGCCGTGCAGGAGCAGAAACCGCTTTGCTGGAGCTTCTGAACCATCTGGATACAGAGAAATATGAAATTTCGCTGTATGTACTGCTGGGACAGGGGGAAATGATTTCAAGGGTGCCGCCGGAAGTTCATATAAAAAACAAAAGGATCTGTGAGGATTCCGTACTCTCCGGTGCAGGACGGCGAAAACTGCTGCAGACATCGGTGATGGCATTGTTCCGGCACGGACACACCATGGAAAAAATCAGGTATCTGATGAAGAATCTGCGCGTGATGAAGAAGGCGGGGAAAATTCAGCCGGATAAACTGCTCTGGAGAGTCCTTTCGGACGGGGCAGACCGGCTGGATGAAACCTTTGATCTGGCGGCTGCTTATCTGGAAGGCGGCTCTGCTTATTACGTTGCGGATCACGTGAATGCAAAGAAAAAAGCTGCATTTGTCCATATTGCTTACGGCGATTCCGGATATACACGGGAAATGGACCGCGACTGCTACGAGAAAATGGATGTTATCTATACGGTTTCCGGGGAGACACGCCGCCATTTCCTGGAGTTTTACCCGGAGTATGAAGAAAAAGTGCAGGTTTTTCACAATATCATAGACAGAGAGCGGATCGAGAGAGAGGCTAAAAGCCGGGTGGCTTTTCGGATTCTTATGACGGTGTCCGTATTTTAACGGTTGGAAGGCTGGCACACCAGAAAGCATATGATATCGCCATTCTGGCAATGAAACAGATCAGAGATGCCGGATACAAGGCGCGGTGGTATGTTGTGGGCGAAGGTCCAGAACGGAAGGCTCTTGAAAAACAGATTGCAGAGCTCAGACTGCAGAAGGACTTTATTCTGCTTGGCATAAAGGAAAATCCGTTTCCCTACTATGCACAGTGTGATCTCTATGTACATGCGACACGGTTTGAGGGGAAAAGCATTGCCATTCAGGAGGCCCAGGCGCTTGGCTGTGCCGTGATTGCGTCAGACTGTGCAGGAAACCGTGAGCAGATAGAGGATGGAGTCGATGGTCTGCTCTGCTTGCTGACCCAGGAGCATTGCCCGGAAAATAGAAGAACTGATCGATGATACCGAAAAAAAAGAGCGGATTGTGGCGGCAGCAAAACAGAAAGGGAACGGACAGACAGAGGAAATTTGGCGGCTGCTGGATCTGATGAAGTGAGGCGGGAACTATGGAGCAGAAAGAAGTATTACTGATTATTCCGGCATACAACGAAGAAAAAAACATAGGAAAAGTGATGGATCAGCTGGCACAGCCGGAGATCGCGGAGCTGGTAGATGTACTGGTTATGAACGATGCGTCCTCCGATAACACAATCTGGATGGTAAAACAGCGCGGCTATGCGGTAGTAACGCATGTTTTCAATCTCGGTTACGGAAGCGGTCTGCAGCTTGGCTATAAATATGCGATCCGCAGGGGCTACCGGTACGTGATCCAGATGGATGCGGACGGTCAGCATGATGTATGCAACATTCGAAAAATTTATGAAAAACTGAAAGAAAAAGATACAGACGGAAGAACACCGGATATTGTGCTGGGATCCCGTTTTATGGATGGAAGCGCAGAGTTTTCGGTAGGCTTTGCAAAAAAGCTGGCATTCCGCCTGTTCCGGCGTATGCTGCACATCGCGACGGGAAGATGGATTGCAGATCCGACGACAGGACTGCAGGGGCTCAGCCGCAAGGCAGTGCTTTATTATTCAAAATACAATCATTTTGATGACAAATATCCGGATACCAACATGATCACACAGATGATGCTGCTTGATTTTAAAGTGGTTGAAATTCCGGCAGTCATGCATATCCGGACCTCGGGAACAAGCATGCATTCCGGGCTGAAACCCATCTGGTATATGACGCGGATGTTCTACAGCGTACTGGCCGTGATTTTCCGGTGTAAGGTTTTAAAGATGGATGCGGGAGCAGGGCGAAAAGATGTGGAAAGAAAAATGGAACCGTTTTCTGAAAAAGCAGAAAACAGCACAGAGCGAACCGGCGAGTGATCCCGCGTTCTCTCGGGCAGATTTTGCAGAGTGTAAAGGTGCGGTACAGAATCCGGGCTGCGGCTGGTACCATTTGTATACGTTTGATGCGGCAAAACAGACGAACCCCTGTATCTTGCCTGTAAGGAAGAAGAGCTTGTACTTCTGCGGATTGGGATCGGAGCATTTCGAACCGGCAGGATCCCACAGGAGTCGATGGCGTGGGTGCGGAAAATTCTCGCATTTTTCCGGGACCAAAAGAAGGGAATGATCCTTCGGTTTGCCTATGATCTGGAAGGAAAAGGATTGGAACGCGAGCCGGGCAGCATCAAAACCGTACAGGAACATATGCGGCAGCTTGGCGCGGCAATCCGGGAATTTTCGGAAGATATCTATGTTGTGCAGGGAATCCTGATCGGAAACTGGGGAGAAATGCATGGATCCCGGTATCTGACACCGGACGGGTTCCGGACGCTGGTTCGGACTATGCAAGATGCGCTGGAAGGCGCCTGTCCGCTTGCGGTGCGCAGACCCTCCCAGTGGCGGGAGCTGGCAAGAAACTTTACAGAAGAAGAGAAAAAATATCTGACTCTGTATAACGATGGGATGTTCGGATCGGAAACCGATCTTGGTACATACGGTACTCTGGCGATGGAAACACCGGAGCAGGAGCCGCAGAGCCGTGGGGCGGAACTTGACTGGCAGAGAACGGCAATGCGCGGCCGTTTTTGCGGCGGCGAGGCAGTACAGCGTGCAGCCGGAGAAGAGAATGTTTCGGCAGAGGAAGCAATCAGGGATCTGGAAAAGATGCACATTTCCTATCTGAACAGTACGTATGACCTGCAGCTGCTGGAACAATGGAAAAAAGAAACCATAAACGGTGTATCCGGCTTCGAAGCTGTGGGAAAACGTCTTGGTTACCGGTTTGTAGTGGAAAATGTGGAAATTCTTTCAGAAAAAGAGAATCGCATGTGGAAAATGGGGGAAGATTCTTCCGGTCAGATGAGCTTGATGCGGATTACCCTGGAAAACCACGGATTTGCCGGGCTGACGGAAGAAGCCGACTGTTTCCTGGAGATAGAAGAGGAGAACAAAAAGCCGGAAAAATACAGGATCCATACCGATGCCAGAGCCTGGCACAGTGGAGATACCACCATACTTGCCGGCAAATCAAACTGCCTGCGGTGGCAGAACCAAAAAAAATGTTTCTGGCATTATACCGCAGGCGGGATGGGCGTCCGCTCCTGTTCGCCAATCAGAATGCGGAAAGCGGGCGTGTGTTTCTGGGCACGTATCAGAGCAACTTTTCCAGCTTCAGTGTTCCGAGCCGGAATCCGTAAGAATCATGGGAAAACGTGTTGGCAGGCTGGATTTCCCGCCAAAGTGACGGATCGGTCATCCGAAAATATACCGTATAGATTCCCTTTTCCAGTTCACGGAACGGAAGTGAAACCGAAAGCTCTGAGGTATTTTTGGGGAGCCAGAATCTGGAATCCCCGGAAAGTGGGAAGGAGAAAATCCTGCCGTCATCGGAAACCAGGGTGATTTTTACGTCAAGTCTGCGGTAGCCGACGGAAAAGCCGACATTTTCAAGTTCTATGTTCAGCCGGGACTGATGCAGGGCAGTGTTGCGAACCACATAGCGGTAACCCATGTGGCGTGCAATGTAGTCGTAGCCGGAGATACCGTCAAAAACCGAAGCTTCATCGTGGTAAACCGAATTTTTCCACTTATCCAGAACTGCCGGATCATGCTCCGAATTCAAATAAGAAACATGCATCAGGGAGAGATCTGAAAGGCATGGGCAAGGTCATTGAAGGGATTGTCGAGAATCACCTCGCCGCCGTTTGGGACGAAATTGCAGAGCCTGTTCTGAAAGTCCAGCTCATCCTCGCGCATCCAGGCAGAGCGGTAAGCATCCGCAGAGGCAGGCGTATCTCCGTATGTGCCGGTGTCGTTTGCTGTTCCGAGCATTCCGTCATTGAAAAGCCCGAGGCGGGAGGAAAGTGAGCCGTCAAAAGCAGTTTCTGCGGAAGGCAGTTCTGCCGAGTTCAGAATCTTCCGTCGCTGTACCGGTGTGCGGACGGACAGAAAAATCGAAGGATCGATCACGTCTGCCAGATGCTGCATCAGAATGGAGCAGTCTTCATCGGACAGATGGTCGGAGCCATTCATCTCTCCGCAGTTGCCGACAAAAATACCCTGGATCAGAAAAACACTGTCCGTGTAACGGTTCACAATCGCGGCGGTCTGATCCATGTGGCGCAGAATCTGGTCGAGGCTTTGCGGTTCCGAATCTTTCGCTTTGCCGTCCCAGTCGTACAGAAAGCGCAGAATCATCGAATTTCCGTGTTTCTGCCAGGAGGACAAAATCGTGTCAAGCTGTGCAAGTGCCGGATCGGAAAGATCCTGATCGGCAAACCGGCGCAGATTCAGCTCCAGCATTACAAGTCCGGGTGTCTCTTCGGGATTGGAATCCGGGTCGGGAAGATTGGAGAGTGTATCGTTTCCGAGAACATAGCCGTACATCGAATAAAATCCGATATACGGATTGGACAATTCATCTGCGGATTCCGTACACGCTTCCGGTGTATAACTGACATGATAAAAAGCGCAGATGCAAAGAAAAGCAAACAGGATGAGAAACAACAGGAGCAGAAGCGAGAATAAAAATACGGGAAAAAGCTCTTTTTTTTCATAAAAATCCTTTCTGATCAGGCAGATATAAACCAGAGCGCGTCTGAAAAATCATTTCCGCAATCTGCAAACTTTTTTCAGACACACTCTAATGGCAAAAACATTTTTGATCGCCTGGTTTCTGTAAAAACGGTGCCGTATCATTCCATCATACCATTTCGAAACAGTAAAAACCAGAAAAACAGCAGAAAAAAGTAATGAGAGTACATAACAAAGAAAAGGAGGACATCATGCGGATTAAAAATCTATTTCGAAAACAGCTTTTTCAGTATGTTTTCGCAGTTTGCACTCCTGATTCTTGGATTTTTCAGCCAGCGGGCGATGAATCTGTATATGGGTGCGGAACTTGTCGGCATGAACGGAGTCATTTCCAATGTTATCAACATCCTGTCCGTGACAGAGCTCGGCATTTCGACAGCCATTGTTTATCATCTGTACGGAGCACTTGCAAGGAAGGATGAGCATGAGATTGCATCGCTGATGAACCTGTACCGGAAGGCGTACCGTATTTTGCGGTGATTGTATTCACGGCAGGAATGCTGCTGCTTCCGCTGATTCATCTGTTTATGAAAAACAACAGCTACTCCCTGACGTATATTCGGATCTTGTACGCTATGTGGCTGATTCGCACGGTACTTTCCTATCTGCTCACCGATCGAAAATCGCTTTTAATTGCAGACCAGAAGGAATACATTGCGAGTATCGCCGGCCTGATTTTAAATGTTGTAAGCTATCTGGCGATTATTCTTCTTGTGACATATCAACAGAATTATCTTCCGGCACTTGGCATTGGGATTGTGACAGAGGTGATGCTGAACATCTGGATTAACTGGTATGTGGAACGGAAATATCCGTTTCTTCATCAGCTGCGGAAAGAAAAAGGTTCCTCTTTCTTTAAGGAGCTGATCTTAAAGGATCTGAAAAACGTGTTTATCTCCAGGGTTTCGGACAAAATGCTGAACTGTACCGATAACCTGATTATTTCCGGGTTCATCGGCGTCGGTACAGTAGGACGGTATGCGAACTACAGCATGATTACGCAGGCGATTATCAATATTCTTACGATTCTGGCCAACACGATTCAGCGACCATCGGGGATTACTTTACCGAAAAGAATTATCGGCGGAACTATGAAATTCTGCGGCAGCTGACCTTTGTGTTCTTCTGTATTTCTTCCGTCGTGGCAGCCGGACTTTTTTCACTGATTACTCCGTTTATCTGCGATATCTGGCTGAGTCCCGCGTATGAGCTTGGATGGGGAACAGCAGTGCTTTGTATTGTGGTGCTGCTGATCAAAATCATGGGACTGCCGCTCAGTCTTATGATGGGGGTAACAGGACTGTTTGAAAAAGAAAAAAATGCAGGCGCATCAAGTGCGATTCTGAATCTGGTCGTATCGCTTGCTCTTGTAAGACCATATGGCATGACAGGAGTCCTTCTTGGAACCTTACTTTCCTATCTGCTGCAGATCTGCTATCGATACGTTATTTTTTTCCGGGATTTTCTGGAAATGAAAGAGGAAGCCATACGTTATGCGAGGGATCTGGGCGAATACACTGCGGTGATGATCCTGGAAGTTGCAGTGACGCGAAGGATCATACCGCTGATCTATGGAAACGGTGGAATGATACCATTTATCTTCTGTTTTGTCCTCTGTATTCTGGTGCCGCTGGCACTAAATGGTGTGTTCTTTGAAAGAGGCTGGAGACTCCAGAGTATTGTGAAAATGGTGCGGGGAATGAAAAGAAGCGGAAGCAGATGATTTTTTGCGGCAGCCTGTCATTTGTCAGGCTTACCGCCCGGAAGAAATTTGCGAAAAAGTGCCATGATACGCCAGAAAAACGGGCGGATGGGGCGCAGGAACAGCCAGAGAGAGGAAAGCATGCGGTAGACCGGATGAGAGACAGAAAACGATTTCCCGTTGCGCACAACACCGGTCATCTTCCCACGGATCTGATCCGGGCGGAGCGGTCCTTCAATTTCGGTCTGGTTGTCCCCGACCAGATAAAAGCCATCCGAAGTAATGCGGCAGATCCGGTGAAGCACAAGAATGCTCTGTTCACGGCGGTAAAGAATGACATCGCCGCGGCGGAGAAGATGAATCGGATACGCCTCAATGACGGCCTCATCCGTCCGGGATGAAAAAGCGGATACATGCTGTAGCCCTGCGGCTTCAGCCGGATCGCGGAGCCGTCTTTTAAGAGCTGTTCAATGTCGTAGGTATACATATGGAACTCCGTTCTGAAAAAAAGATAGATTTATTATAGCATCTCTTTTCCGGAGCGAAAAGACAGAAAGGAACAAAAAATGAGAATCAGAAGACAGGAAGGATATCTGCTGCAGAAAATCGGAAAAACCGTTTATCTTTTGCCCTATGGACAGAAAATTGCAGACCAGAAGCGTGGAATGGAACTGAATGAAACGGCTCTGAGGTTATGGGAGATGCTGGAACAGCCGCAGACGGTGGAAGCACTGACAGACAAGATGGCCGCATATTATGAGATCCCAAAAGAGGAGCAGGGAGAACTGGCGAAGGATATAGAGGCATTTGTACAGGAACTGCTTGTATTTGGCGCTGTGCGCCGGGAACTGGGCTGTCCGAAGGGAAGCTGTGAGGGGCGGCTGCATATTGCGGGAATAAAAATCGAAGTCTATGGAGAAAAAGGATGCATTCCGAAGCAGTTTGATGCATTTCGCATGACAGATGGTGGAAATCCGGAGAAAGCAATCCCGGATCTTATCCTAGAACTGGCAGAACGTCTGCCAGGGAGCCGTCAGAACGGAACCATTCTGATCCGCAACAGGGATCTGACGGTTGCCATCTGGGAGGAGGGCTATGTTTTCCGGTTCGATACACTGAAGAATATTTACGAAATCTGGATGAAAGAAGACGGCAGTTATGCGCGGATTTATTATCGCTGCCCTATCAACGAGGAAGAGCAGGATTCCCTTTTCCTTGCAATCCGCCCGGTATTTCTGTTTCTGGCGCAGCGAAGGGGAATGTTTGCACTGCATTCGGCATCCCTTTTGTATCTTGAAAAAGCCTGGCTGTTTTCCGGTCCGTCGGGGATGGGAAAATCAACCCACACGGCACTCTGGAAAAAATTGTTTGCGACACCGTTTCTGAACGGGGATCTGAACCTGATCGGAAAAGAGGGAGAGAAATTCGTTGTCTATGGCATCCCGTGGTGCGGAACATCAAAAATCTTTACGACGGAGAAAAAAGAGCTGGGTGGAATTGTACTGTTGGAAAAGGCGCCGTCGGAAGAACTGGTTTCTCTGACAGAAGAACAGAAAACGCTCCGCGTGATGCAGCGCATGATTTCCCCACCCTGGACCGCAGAGCTGATGGTAAAAAATTTAAAATTCGCAGAAGCGGTTGCAAAGGAAAAGCCAGTTTACTTCCTGCGATGCACAAAGAATGACACAGCGGCGGAAACGATACGGCGGCAGATCGAGGAGGATGAAAAAAGGCAGAAAGCAGGATCGGACGATTGTATGAAAAATATGAAAAAAAGGATTCCAAAGGAACAGGCGCAGGAGGATGAATCATGAAGGAGCTTCGGCAGAAGATAGGGAAATACCTTCAGGCAGAAATGCTGCAGAAGATGTGGAAGGAATTTCGCTGGATTTTTCAGTACGCCAGAAGGTACTGGAAAGCCATGCTTTTTTATACGGCGCTTGGCATTTTCGGAACCGGTGTTTCACTGGCATCGAGTGTGATCTCAAAGGATCTTGTCGATATCATCACAGGCCACCAGACAGGAAAGCTGATTCAGACCTTTGCGCTGATGATAGGATTTTCCTTTGGAAATACCCTGATTTCCCAGGCGACCAGTTATGCCTCGACGATGATTAACCTGAAAGTAGACCGGGAAATCCAGAATGACATTTTTGAAAAAATTCTGGTGACGGACTGGGAATCCTTAACCACTTATCACACGGGCGATCTGGTTACACGCTGGAGCTCGGACGCATCGAACATTTCCGGCGGTATCCTGAACTGGCTGCCGAATCTTGTGATTTACACGGTAAAATTTATCAGTGCACTGGCAGTTGTTGTTCATTACGATCCGACATTTGCGGTCTTTGCATTGCTCGGAATCCCGTTCAGCGCCCTGCTGTCGCGCCCGCTGCTGCGGCGTATGACAAACAACAATCAGCGGAGCGCACAGATGAGCGCGAAGCTGTACGGCTTCAACCAGGAGGCATTTTCCAACATTCAGACGATTAAGGCATTCGATATGATCCGTTTTTATGTAAATCGTTTGAAAAATCTGCAGCAGGACTATATCAAAATGCGGCTCGATTTCCAGAAAATGTCCATTGCAACATCACTTCTGATGACGCTGATCAGCTACGTTGTTTCCTACAGCTGCTATGGCTGGGGAATTTACCGTGTCTGGAGCGGGGCAATTTCCTATGGAACGATGACCATGTTTCTGTCCCTTTCCGGTACGCTGACTGGTGCGGTCAACTCTTTGGTAAGCCTTGTGCCGTCGGCAATATCGCTCGGCATTTCAGCCGGCCGTCTGATGGATATCGTAGAGATGCCGCAGGAGGATTACAGTGCGGATGGCGAAGTAGAACGGTTTGCGGAGAAATATCAGTCGGGAGGTATCGGACTTAAGATGCAGGATCTTTGCTATACGTATCACACAGGGACGGAAGTGTTTTCGAATGCTTCGATGGAAGCGTGGCCGCATGAGATTATTGCACTGGTTGGCCCATCGGGAGGGGGAAAAACAACCATGCTCCGCCTGATTTTGTCCCTGCTGCGTGCGCAGGAGGGGGAAGCCTGGATTGGTGCAGGAGAGGAACCATTGCAGAGGCTTGCCCTGTCGCCGTCTACGCGAAAGCTGTTTTCCTACGTGCCGCAGGGAAACACGATGTTTTCGGGAACAATAGCGGAAAATATGCGGAATGTGAAGCCGGAAGCTACAGACGAGGAGATCATAGAAGACATTAAAACTGGCATGTGCCTGGGATTTTGTGGAAAAACTGCCAGACGGTATTGAGAGTATGGTGAAAAGAACGCGGCGGCGGATTTTCAGAAGGGCAGGCACAGCGGCTTTCGATTGCGCGCGCACTGCTTCGGAAATCACCGATTTTGCTGCTGGATGAAGCAACCTCAGCACTTGATGTGGCGACAGAGCGGAAGGTGCTGAACAATATTATGACGGATACGTATCCGCGAACCTGCATTGTAACGACACATCGGCCTACGGTACTCGGGATCTGTACGAGAGTGTATGCGATTCGGGATAAGAAGTGCGAAGTGGTGGGTGAAACGGAGATCGCGGAGATGGAGAAGGATTTTTAAAGATTAAAAAAAGAAAAAGCAATGGGGACGCACCTCATTGCTTTTTCTTTTGATAACTTGCTGAAGATGAATCGGTAATTTTAGCACTAACAACCGCAAGACCTGGCTCTGAACAGTTATCAAAGTTTTTAGAGCAGGTTTGCTTTTTAGCTTACCGAGTAGGTGAAGCCGGTCATCTTCAGATCGTCGATGCTGGTTCCGTGATTTAAATGGATACCAATCGTCAGCGGATTTGATGCTGTGCTGGCAAAGGTAAACGTAGCAGTCTTTCCGGAGCAGGATGCCTGTACAGATGCATCATCCGTTTCCGCCTGATCAACCGTGTCGTTGAACGTAATGTTCAATGTGATCGTTCCGTTAATACCTGACCAGTCTGCCATTGCAAGACCTTTACCGCCATTTGTGCCCCAGCGATCCCACACGCCGTGGTAAGTAACATTCAGAGTTCCTTGGCCGCTTGCCGCATAAACGCCTTCTGCCATTCCGGTGTCGATAGAGACAACAGGTTTTTTATAAGTTTTAGTCATAGGTCAGTAATTTCCTTTCTTGTGAAAATTCTTTTTATTACAAAATTATTATAGAAATAAAATCACACACATGTCAATAGATCTGAGGTAAAAAATTACTAAATTTTAATTAAAATACATGTTGCTTTATAATCTGTCACGTGAACGAACAGAAAAACAGTTTTTTATTTCTCAAACTGTGATTTTTCCGGAAACAGGATAGAAAATGCATGGTTTAATTCCTGTTTTACTTTTTCATATGGGATTTCAAAGTTGCTGTCGTTGATACAAATACATTTTGACTTCTGCTTCGTAATCGTCTTTACCAGCTCCGGGTTTTCCGGCTGCAGATTAAAGTATCGGCAGAATTTATGAATATTCTTTGGAACAAAATTTCCGCTCAGCTTCTGATATTCCCGCAGAACATACTGGCTGATATCTTCTTTATGACGGAAAGGATGGCAACAGACATGATGCAAAAGCTCTTCTTCGTTTTTCCAGAAGAAACGGTAGGACTCTTTTTTTAGCGGGGATGGTCCGTGTACGGTATAAAATCCGGTAAACCGCGGAAATGCCATTTCCAGAAGATTATATCCGAAATACATCAACGGATAGCCGGGATGAAAATATGCGCCCGGCTGTTTCTTCATATTTTCCCGTTTATCGAAATATTTGGCGAGAACCATCGCATTGTTCAGATAGACATACGGCATAATCTGGTCATCTGCATTTGCAACATCTGGCTGAAGCGCAAGCATGTCAACAGGTCTTTCGTCTCTAAAAAAATCTTCCGGAGAAACTTTTTTATGAGAAACATATCATCATTGAAATAAACAAAATTTTCTGTCAGCCATTCAATGCGATGAAAATTCCACTCAATCGGATGGGAACTAAAGGTAGGAAGAAATTCCGCAGGAATAAAATCCTCGTGCCGCACAATATGCAGTTTGGGATGCTCTTCCTTTAACCATTTCGGCAGATGCCCATAGGTTATAAAATGAATTTGGTTGACCCATGGTGCAAATGTTTCAACACCACGGAACCAGTATTTCAAAATATCCCAGTCGCGATATCTTGCGGTACTGTTATCCAGAGATTCATCCACAAAGATTCCCTGCTTTCTTAAGGTTTCCTGCCGCTGCATGTCCCAGACAGGATCTGACCCGTCTACCCATGTAATCACAAAATCAATTTTAGGAGTTTTCATTTGCTGTGATCCTTTCGTACAGTGTTATGTGTGGCTTGTTTGTATTATATTAAAAAAATTACAAAAACTGATATTTGTATAATTTTATCACAACATGTACTGGCGTACAATGAAAGAGTGGTGAAAGAAGGTTGACGTTCTGTATATTATGGCGACCTGATGCTGTTTCACCTGGTGATTGGTGCAATGTATCTGGCGAAGGAAGAGATGACATATGAAGGAAAAATGTTTCTGCGGTCAGAAAGCTGCTGAAACAATATGGGTCAGATCCGTTTGTTCGAAAAACTCTGACGATATGGAATTGCCTGCATTACGTAGTTCAAATCAAATCGGTATTCTGGAAACTATTAAGCTTCACCCTCGTATTATTTTTACGTCTTCACGCATATGGTTTTCTGTCAGCAATCCTCGTTTTCATGTCCCGGCTTGGAATTGACAGTCTGTAGACGATTCCTGACAAATCTTTCTTTTTTCTGAATGTTTTTAACTTTGCTTGTTATTTTTTCATCATTATAGTATGATGAATACAACAGCCAATTTTTTCAGAAAGGGGGAAAAACGCATGGGTATTACAGCTTACCTGCCGGTTTACTGGCTGATCGCACTCGTCGTTTTTTTAGTGATTGAAGCAGCAACACTTGGTCTTGCGACGATCTGGTTTGCAGGTGGGGCGCTTGTTGCTTTGATCGCTGCCATGTGCGGAGCCGGGATTGTGATTCAGATTGTACTGTTTCTTGTTGTATCGCTGGTACTTCTGTTTTTTACACGTCCGCTCGCCGTTCGCTTTCTGAATAAGGATACACTGAAGACGAACGTGGACCGTGTGGTTGGCATGGAAGGAGTCGTGACGGAGGAAATCTCCAATCTTGCGGGAACCGGAAAGGTTTCGCTTGGAGGAAACGTGTGGACTGCGCGTACAGAGAACGAAGGAGGTACGATTCCCGTGGATGCAGTCGTTACGGTGCTCCGTGTGGAAGGCGTCAAGCTGATTGTAAAGGTCAAAGAAAAAGAAGGAGGAAATGAAACATGAGTGGTGGAGGAGTTGCAGGAATTTTATTGATTGTGCTTCTTGTGATTGTACTGTTTATCGCAGCATCGTGTGTGAAGATCGTGCCGCAGGCCAGTGCTTACGTTGTTGAGAGCCTTGGAAAATACAAAGGCACCTGGGCAACCGGTCTTCATTTTAAAGTTCCGTTTATCGAGCGCGTGGCCATCCGCGTGAATTTAAAAGAGCAGGTGGTGGATTTCCCGCCGCAGCCGGTTATCACAAAAGATAATGTTACGATGCAGATTGATACCGTTGTATTCTTCCAGATTACCGATCCGAAGCTGTTTGCATACGGTGTTGTCAATCCGCTGATGGCAATTGAAAACCTGACGGCAACAACGCTTCGAAACATCATCGGAGATCTGGAGCTCGATGAAACGCTGACATCCCGTGAGATCATCAACACGAAGATGCAGGCTGCGCTTGATATCGCGACCGATCCGTGGGGTATTAAAGTAAACCGTGTCGAGCTGAAAAACATTATGCCTCCGGCAGCCATCCAGGAAGCAATGGAGAAACAGATGAAGGCAGAGCGTGAACGCCGTGAAGCAATCCTGATTGCAGAAGGAGAGAAAAAATCGACCATCCTTGTTGCCGAAGGTAAAAAACAGTCGGCCATCCTCGATGCAGAGGCTGAAAAACAGGCGGCTATTCTTCGGGCAGAGGCAGAAAAAGAGAAACGGATCCGTGAGGCAGAAGGCCAGGCAGAGGCAATCCTCAAAGTACAGCAGGCAAATGCCGATGGTATCCGCGCGATCAAAGAAGCCGGTGCAGACGATGCTGTTCTTACCTTAAAGAGCCTCGAGGCACTCGGTGTTCTGGCAAATGGAAAGGCAACAAAGATTGTTGTTCCGTCCGATCTGCAGGGACTGGCAAGTCTGGCCACCACATTCAAAGGTATTGTGGAGGAACAGAAAGTGCCGGCAGGAAAAGAAGTGCAGAAGTAATCAGAAATAGTTAGAAGAGATCAGAAATAAAACAGAGATAAAGAAATAAGTAAAACAGGATTCTCCCGTGAAAAGCATCAAGCCGGACACGGGAGAATTTTCTGTATGAAAAGTACAATGAAATGCATAAAAATACATATATTATGAATATTATAAAGAAAATACGTAAAAATATACATTTTCCTCTTGACAGATGAACAGGTCTGTTTCATAATAGAGACTATTCAAGGAAACCAAGGGGCAAAAAACCTTTTGACCCAACATCACAGTATAGGAAATAATAAAATACACCATATGCAGATATAAGGAGGAACAAGCCATGGATTAAAAGGACGCGATTTTCTGACATTGAAGGATTTTACACCGGAAGAGATTGCCTATCTGCTGGACCTGTCCGCAGAGCTGAAGGAGAAGAAAAAGAAAGGCATTCCGGTGGATACCCTGCGTGGTAAAAACGTTGCGCTGATTTTTGAGAAAACCAGCACCAGAACCCGCTGTTCCTTCGAGGTAGCTGCACATGATCTCGGTATGGGAACAACGTATCTGGATCCGACCGGTTCCCAGATCGGCAAAAAAGAGAGCATTAAAGATACAGCCCGCGTTCTTGCCGGTATGTATGAGGGAATTGAATACCGTGGATTTGGTCAGGAGATTGTAGAAGAACTGGCAAAATATTCGAAAGTTCCGGTATGGAACGGACTGACGAATGAGTATCATCCGACACAGATGCTTGCCGACATGCTGACGATCCAGGAAGAATTCGGCCATTTAAAAGGCATCAAACTCGTTTACATGGGCGACGCCCGCTACAATATGGGAAATTCCCTGATGATTGCATCTGCCAAGATGGGAATGGATTTTGTGGCCTGTGCACCGAAGAAATACTTCCCGAACGCAGAGCTTGTGGCTCAGTGTGAGGAGTATGCAAAGGAGAGCGGTGCAACCATCACCCTCACCGAGGACGTAAAAGAGGGAACAAAAGATGCCGATGTTATCTACACCGATGTCTGGGTATCTATGGGTGAGCCGGACAGCGTATGGGAGGAGAGAATCCACGATCTGACTCCGTACCGTGTCACAAAAGAAGCAATGGCAAATGCAAAAGATACCGCCGTATTCCTGCACTGTCTGCCGTCCTTCCACGATCTGAAAACAAAGATCGGAAAAGAGATCCACGACCGCTACGGCCTGAATGAGATGGAAGTAACCGATGAAGTATTTGAATCTGCGCAGTCGAGAGTATTCGAAGAAGCAGAGAACCGTATGCATACGATCAAAGCAGTTATGGCAGCGACTCTCGGAGCATAAAGTTTTGGGTGGAAAAACCGGAATAGACTGTGTATAATAGAATAACGAAGAAACACGCACAGCAGCGCTGCGGAAAACTCTTCCGCAGCGCTGCTGTTGATTTTACGAAACGAAGAAAGCGTGCTTCTTATGTGAGAAAGCGACACGAGGAGTGTGAAGATACGATATGCTGGAAAATAAGAGAGCTGAGACGCTGCGCCTTCTACGGGAATCCGGGAAAAATGTTTCCGGACAGGAGCTGTGTGAACATTTTGGAATTTCCCGCACCGCAGTATGGAAGATGATGAATCAGTTGAAGGAAGAGGGATACGAGATTGAAGCCGTTCAGAATAAGGGATACCGCCTGTTAAACGAGCCGGATCTCGTAACGAAGGATGAGCTGGAAAGCCGCACGCATACGAAATATGTCGGACAGACGGTTTATTATAGCCGCGAGGTGGATTCGACAAACACGTGGGCGAAGCGGTTGGCGGAAGAGGGTGCGCCGAACGGCACCCTGACAACAGCCGAGACGCAGACTGCCGGAAAAGGCCGCCGCGCAGAGTCTGGAAATCGCCGGAGGGAACCTCTGTTTCGATGTCGATTCTGCTGTACCCGGATCTTGAGCCGGCCAAAGCACCGATGCTGACGATTGTAATGGGACTTGCCGTAGTGCAGGGTGTGCAAAGAGCGCTCGGTGTCGATACGAAAATCAAATGGCCGAACGACGCAGTGCTGAATGGGAAAAAGCTCTGTGGTATCCTGACAGAGATGAGCGCACAGATTGATTATATCAATTATGTTGTCATCGGAACCGGAATCAATGTCAATCAGATGGAATTCCCGGAAGAAATTGCGGAGATTGCGACCTCACTGGCGATAGAAATGGGTCATTCCGTCAACCGGGCGAAAGTGGTCGCAGCAGTGCTGGAGGCATTTGAGGAGGACTATGAAAAATTCCTGGAAGCAGGGGATCTCTCTGAGCTGAAGGAAGCATATGAGGCTGTGCTTGCAAACAAAGACCAGCCGGTGCGTGTACTCGATCCGAAGGAACCGTTCGAGGGCGTTGCACTTGGCATCACGCCGACCGGTGAGCTGCGCGTGCAAAAAGAGGACGGAACGATCACTGAGGTGCATTCCGGCGAGGTTTCGGTGCGCGGCTTATACAGCTACGTATAGAGAGACCGGAAAAGGAAAAGAAAGGAAAAATTATGTATTCAGATAATGAAAAGTAGTGCTTTGCGGAGCAAGTGCATACGAACAGAAATATTATTTTAACCAGGATTTTGCATCCCTGCCACAGTCTGTGCAGGATGAGCTTCATGTTATGTGTGTTATGTTTACAGTGGAAATCGGCGGTATTTTTACCATGTGGTTCGACAGCGACGGAAGTCTGCAGTTTGAGACAGAGGCCGTAGACGCAGATGCGATGTACGACGAGATTGGCGGTGCTCTTCGGATTAAGCAGTATCAGGAAGAAAAAAAGGAGCTGCTGGAATCCCTGGAGCTGTATTACCGTGTCTTCTTCCTCGGTGAGGAGGTGCCGGAGGAGGCGCTGATGGAAGAGGACGGAGAGAAGCCGAATGGAAAATAAGAAACGTACACTGCAAAAGATGCCGCCGCTGAAAATCGGAAACGTGGAGATGCCAAACCCACTCGTGCTTGCACCGATGGCGGGGGTGACGGATCTGCCGTTTCGTGTTCTGTGCAAGGAGCAGGGCGCGGGCCTGATCTGTATGGAAATGGTGAGCGCGAAGGCAATTTTATATAAGAATAAAAATACCGAGGATCTGATGACGATCGATCCGGGTGAGCATCCGGTGTCCCTGCAGCTTTTCGGCAGTGATCCGGAGATTTTGGGGCAGATTGCCGCGCAGATCGAAGAAAGGCCGTTTGATATTCTGGATTTTAACATGGGCTGTCCGGTGCCAAAGGTTGTCAATAACGGCGAAGGCTCGGCCTTATGAAGGATCCGCATCTGGTGAGGGAAATCGTGACAAGCATGGTAAAGGCAGTGAAAAAGCCTGTAACCGTAAAGATCCGAAAGGGCTTTAACGAAGAATCGGCGAATGCTGTGGAAATTGCGAAGATCCTCGAGGACTGCGGAGTGGCTGCAATTGCGGTTCATGGAAGAACGAGAGCGCAGTTTTATTCCGGAAAAGCAGACTGGGATATCATCCGCCGGGTAAAAGAGGCAGTCTCGATTCCGGTTATCGGAAACGGAGATGTGACAGATGCGGCGAGTGCCGAGGCACTGGTGGAGCAGACCGGCTGTGACGGTATCATGATCGGACGCGGCGCGGAAGGAAATCCGTGGATTTTTAAACAGATTCTTCATTATATGGAAACAGGCGAAACGCTTGCAAGGCCGACCCAGCATGAGGTAAAAGAAATGATGCTCCGCCATGCACGGATGCAGGTGGAATATAAGGGCGGCGCGATCGGCATCCGCGAGATGCGCAAGCATGTTGCATGGTATACGGCAGGCTTTCCGCACTCGGCAAAGCTACGCGCGGCGATCAATCAGGTGGAGAGCCTGCAGGCGCTGGAACAGATGCTGAATGAGTGGGAACGAGGATAAAAACAAGTTAAAAAGGTACCTATGATATGCCAATATTGATATATCATGGGTGCTTTTTCTGTGCTATACTGATAAACAGAGGTATTGGGACAAAAAACACAAAAGAGGGAGTGTAGTGTATGACTATGAAGGAACTTTTCGCACCGTCCGACATGACGGTGGGAAAGCCGTGGGAAAAGATTGTAGCTTTTACAATCCCTATGCTGATCGGCAACATTGCCCAGCAGCTCTACAACACGGTTGACAGTATTGTAATCGGAAAATATGTCGGGGACAACGCGCTTGCGGCAGTTGGAAGCGCCAGCCCGATCTTAAACCTGCTTCTGGTTCTGTTCGTCGGAATTTCCGTCGCGCCGGCGTCATGGTGTCGCAGTATTTTGGGGCAAAACAAAGAAAAGAGCTTTCGATGACGATCGGAAACTGCGTCACGCTGACAGCAATTTCCTCCATCATTATTATGATTCTGGGAGCCGTCCTCTCAAGACCGCTGCTGGAAATGCTGAAAACACCGGATTCTATCATCGACTGGTGTACCTCGTATCTGGTGATCCTGATGGTGGGCTGTGCCGGCAGTGCGTACTATAACATTCTATGTGGTATCCTTCGCGGACTTGGCGATTCGATTTCGGCGCTGATTTATCTGCTGGTGGCAACGGTCATCAACATTGTATTGGATATTGTATTCGTTTCCCAGTTCCACATGGGCGTTGCCGGAGTTGCATACGCGACCGTGATTGCGCAGGCAATTTCTGCAGTACTCTGCATGTGGCGTCTGATGCGTATGACCGACATTTTTGATTTCAGACCCAAATACCTGAAAATGAAAAAACAGTATTCGATGGAAATTATCCGCCTTGGTCTGCCGTCCGGTATTACCCAGGCGATCTTCTCCATGGCGATGGTTATCGTACAGTCGCTGACCAACAGCTTCGGTGAAATGGTTATCGCCGCGAATGTTATCATCATGCGTGTCGATGGCTTTGCAATGATGCCGAACTTTTCGTTTGGTACCGCGATGACAACGTATGCCGGTCAGAACGTCGGCGCACGCCGTATGGACCGCGTAGAGCAGGGTGCAAAACAGGGAACACTGATTGCAGTCGGAACCTCAACGACTATTACCCTTTTAATTGTTATTTTCGGCCATCATCTGATGGGAATCTTTACGAATACCACAGAGCTCGTAACATTAAGTGCCAATATGATGAAGATCCTTGCGGTCGGCTATATTGCCATGGCAGTAACACAGTCGCTTTCCGGCGTCATGCGTGGAGCAGGCGATACGATGACCCCGATGTGGATTTCGATGGTTGTTACCGTTGTAATCCGTGTGCCGCTGGCATACGGTCTGGCCTTTCTGACCAGAACGCCGGAGCTGCCCAACGGACGATATCAGGTACTCTGGATTTCCATGCTGGTAAGCTGGTGCATGGGTGCGCTTCTGACGCTGATTTTCTATAAAAAAGGAAATTGGAAAAAGAAAGCACTGACAGGAAGCTCATCCGAAAAATAAAGGAAAAATAAGAGAAAGATGCAGGAAGGATTTGTGAAAAAGAAAATCTTTCCTGCGTTTCTTTTTTTCTTGACATTCCGTGGGCAATCCTTTATACTACTTTAATTGTTAGGATAGGCGGAGTCTATCCTTATTTCAACCGGGAATACTGAAAATACAGCGCATTTCCGGAGAGTTTACAGAATAAAATCAGATATGACTGGATACAGAAACGATAGAAAGGGTGTATAAAATGGAACAGAAAAAAACGATTCTTACCTATGCCGGCCTGAAAAAACTGGAGGACGAGCTTCATGACCTCAAAGTAAACAAACGTAGAGAAATTGCCGGTAAAATCAAAGAAGCAAGAGAGCAGGGAGACCTTTCCGAGAACGCCGAGTACGATGCAGCAAAAGATGAGCAGCGTGACATCGAGGCAAGAATTGAAGAGATCGAAAAAATCCTGAAAAACGCAGAGGTTGTTGTTGAGGACGAAGTAGATTCCGATAAGATCAATATCGGATGTAAAGTAGACGTACTGGATCTGGAGTATGACGAAGAAATCGAGTTCCAGATCGTTGGTTCCACCGAGGCAAACAGCCTGGAAGGAAAAATTTCCAATGAGTCTCCGGTAGGAAAAGCTCTGATCGGCGCGCACAAGGATGATATTGTCGATGTAGAAACACCGGCCGGAATTATGCAGTACAAAGTACTTTCTATCCAGAGAAATATCTAAAAAATACAAAGAAAAGGGAGTGAAGAGATTGGCACAGCAGACACAGGAACAGGATATTAACCACTTACTGAAGGTTCGCCGCGAGAAACTTGCAGAGCTGCAGCAGAACGGAAGAGACCCGTTCCAGATTACAAAGTTCGATCAGACACATCATTCGCTTGAGGTGAAAGGTCTTTACGAGGCACATGAGACTGAGCTGTTAAAAGATCGCCAGGAGCCAAACGTAGAGGGAATGGATGAGGAGCAGGCGAAAGAAGCTCTTAAAAAGGATTACGAAGAGAGAAGAAATATCATGGACGCAAGCCCGATCCATGTGGCAATTGCAGGACGTATGATGTTTAAGCGAGTCATGGGCAAGGCATCTTTCTGCAATATTCAGGATTTACAGGGAAACATCCAGGTATACGTTGCAAGAGATGCGATCGGAACAGAGTCTTACGCTGATTTTAAAAAATCTGATATCGGTGATATCTTCGGAGTGGAAGGATTTGCTTTCAGAACAAGAACAGGTGAGATTTCTATCCATGCAGAGAAGGTGACACTCCTCTCCAAGAGCTTACAGATCCTCCCGGAGAAGTTCCACGGTCTGACAGATGTAGATACCCGTTACCGTCAGAGATATGTAGACCTGATCATGAACACAGAGTCTAAAGATACCTTTATCAAGCGTTCCAAGATTCTCAGTGCGATCCGCAAGTACTTAAGCGGAGAAGGATTCATGGAAGTTGAGACTCCAATGCTTGTACAGAACGCAGGTGGAGCAGCAGCAAGACCGTTCGAGACACATTTCAATGCCCTGAACGAAGATCTGAAGCTTCGTATTTCCCTGGAGCTGTACCTGAAGAGACTGATTGTCGGAGGACTCGAGAAGGTATATGAGATCGGACGTGTATTCCGTAATGAGGGTCTTGATACAAGACATAACCCGGAGTTCACTCTGATGGAGCTTTACCAGGCATTTACAGATTACCACGGCATGATGGATCTGACAGAGAACCTGTATCGTTTTGTCGCACAGGAAGTGCTCGGAACGACACAGATCGTATACAAGGGAATCCCGATGGATCTCGGTAAGCCGTTCGAGCGTATCACAATGGTTGACGCAGTGAAGAAGTACGCAGGCGTTGACTGGAATGAAGTTGAGACTCTGGAGCAGGCAAGAGAACTTGCAAAAGAGCATAATATTGAGTTTGAAGAGAGACATAAAAAAGGTGATATCCTGAATCTCTTCTTTGAGGAGTTTGTAGAGGAGCATCTGCTTCAGCCGACGTTCGTTATGGACCACCCGGTTGAGATCTCGCCGCTGACGAAGAAAAAGCCAGAGAATCCGGAATATGTAGAGCGCTTCGAGTTCTTCATGAATGGATGGGAGATGGCAAATGCTTACTCTGAGCTGAATGACCCGATCGACCAGAGAGAACGTTTTAAAGCCCAGGAAGAACTGCTTGCCCAGGGCGATGATGAAGCCAATACAACAGATGAAGACTTCATGAACGCACTGGAGATCGGTATGCCGCCGACCGGTGGTATTGGATTCGGCATTGACCGTATGTGTATGCTTCTGACAGGAGCTGAGGCAATCAGAGACGTGCTGCTCTTCCCGACAATGAAATCACAGGGCGCTGCTAAGAACGAAGCAAACAACGCAGCTCAGTCTGGTGCAGCAGCTCCGGCAGAGACAAAAGTAGCTGAGAAGGTTGATTTCTCCAATGTGAAGATTGAACCAATCTTTGAAGAAATGGTTGATTTCGATACATTTGCAAAATCTGATTTCCGTGCAGTTAAGATTCTTGAGTGTGAAGCAGTTCCGAAATCCAAGAAGCTTCTGAAGTTTGTACTGGATGACGGAGAACGCAAGGATCGCGTGATTTTAAGTGGTATTCACGAGTATTACGAGCCGGAAGAACTGGTTGGTAAGACAGCAATCGCTATCGTTAACCTGCCACCGAGAAAGATGATGGGAATTGATTCCGAGGGTATGCTGATTTCAGCAGTACACGAGGAAGATGGTCACGAGGGACTGAACCTTCTGATGGTAAATGACAGAATCCCAGCAGGTGCTAAGCTCTATTAAGATGATGTAAAGATGTACCGTTTTACCAAATAGACGGGACGTACTTCATTTGATAAAAAACTAAAAAAACAGCGATTTACATCAAACTTACATCAATTGATGCAGAAATCGGTGC
>ENA-OQHY01000221-OQHY01000221.1-human-gut-metagenome-genome-assembly--contig:-NODE-221-length-33335-cov-2.325193_pt1 | contig 33335 bp, 48 predicted proteins | sample MGYA00242570_ERZ504733 | MGnify/ENA primary metagenome ERZ504733 (study PRJEB26092, sample SAMD00036219) | human gut metagenome | host: Homo sapiens | study: EMG produced TPA metagenomics assembly of... | reverse complement strand
GGCCAGGAACAGCACCGACAGCAAAATTTGCGCAACATCCCTGGGCTGGCGAAGATTGACCATAAATGAAAACTTTCCTTAATTTGAACACCAAGCGGTGGCGTAGGCGGGAAACCGGAAAACCAGTCAATTCTACTAATCAATTAATGATTTCAGCGATTTTTGACAGGCGAATTCTGCCTGTAATTCTGCAGAGCGTATAAGAAAAAAAATGTGATAAAACTTTTACGATACACGCAAACGATTTCACACCTCTAATTAGGGTCGACAGTAATGATCCCACAGATTTCTCAGGCACCTGGCGTCGTTCAGCTGGTGCTTAATTTTTTGCAGGCACTGGAGCAACAGGGTTTTACAGGGGATACCGCCACACATTATGCCGACAGGCTGACAATGGCGACCGACAACAGTATCTACCAGCTTCTTCCCGATGCAGTCGTGTTTCCCCGTTCAACGGCCGATGTGGCGCTTATTGCGCGACTGGCAACGCAGGAGCGATTTACCTCGCTGGTGTTCACGCCACGCGGCGGCGGCACCGGCACCAATGGTCAGGCGCTGAACCAGGGCATCATCATTGATATGTCGCGCTATATGAACCGCATCATTGAGATCAATCCCGAAGAAGGATGGGTGCGTGTCGAAGCGGGCGTCATCAAAGATCAGCTTAACCAGTACCTCAAGCCTTATGGTTACTTCTTTGCTCCCGAGCTCTCTACCAGCAACCGAGCGACAATCGGTGGGATGATTAACACCGATGCCTCCGGGCAGGGGTCGCTGGTCTACGGTAAAACCTCCGATCACGTTCTTGGCGTGCGCGCGGTGCTGCTGGGCGGCGATATCCTGGATACCCAGCCGATGCCGGTCGAACTGGCGGAAACGCTGGGTAAAGACAACACGGCCAACGGGCGGATTTACCGCACCGTGCTTGAGCGCTGTCGCGATAACCGCCAGCTGATCCTCGACAAATTCCCTAAACTGAACCGCTTCTTAACCGGCTATGATCTGCGTCATGTCTTTAACGATGACCTGACGCAGTTTGATTTAACCCGCGTGCTGACCGGCTCCGAAGGGACGCTGGCATTTATTACCGAGGCGCGGCTGGACATTACGCCGCTGCCGAAAGTGCGTCGGCTGGTGAACGTCAAATACAACTCCTTCGATTCTGCCCTGCGAAATGCACCCTTTATGGTTGACGCGCGCGCTGTCGGTGGAAACCGTCGACTCTAAAGTGCTTAATCTGGCTCGGGAAGACATCGTCTGGCACTCGGTGAGTGAGCTTATCACCGATGTACCTGATAAAGAGATGTTGGGTCTCAACATCGTTGAATTTGCCGGCGATGACGAAGCGCTGATTGAAAGCCAGGTCACCACGCTCTGTCAGCGGCTGGACGAACTGATTGCAGCAGGCGAAGGTGGGGTGATTGGCTGGCAGCTTTGCAGCGAACTCTCCGGCATTGAGCGTATTTACGCGATGCGTAAAAAAGCGGTGGGGCTGCTGGGCAACGCGAAGGGGGCTGCCAAACCGATTCCCTTTGCTGAAGACACCTGCGTCCCGCCTGAGCATCTGGCGGATTACATCGTTGAGTTCCGCGCCCTGCTGGACAGCCACGGTCTGAGCTACGGCATGTTCGGCCACGTGGATGCCGGGGTGCTGCACGTGCGTCCTGCGCTGGACATGTGCGATCCGCAGCAGGAGATCCTGATGAAGCAGATCTCCGACGATGTGGTGGCGTTGACCGCGAAATATGGCGGTCTGCTCTGGGGAGAACACGGGAAAGGGTTCCGCGCGGAGTACAGCCCGGCGTTCTTCGGTGAAGCGCTCTACGCTGAACTGCGTAAGGTCAAAGCGGCATTCGATCCGGATAACCGTCTCAACCCGGGTAAAATTTGCCCGCCAGAGGCGTCGATGCCCCAATGCTGCAGGTGGACGCCGTCAAGCGCGGCACCTATGACAGACAAATCCCGATTGCGGTGCGCGCCTCCTGGCGCGGTGCAATGGAGTGTAACGGTAACGGTCTGTGTTTCAACTTCGACGTGAAAAGCCCAATGTGCCCGTCGATGAAAATTACCAGTAACCGTATTCACTCGCCCAAAGGCCGCGCAACGCTGGTCCGCGAATGGCTGCGTCTGCTGGCCGACCGCGGGTTGATCCGCTGAAGCTGGAACAGGAATTGCCGGAAAAACGCGCCAGTCTGCGCTCGCTGATTGAACGTACCCGCAACAGCTGGCATGCGAACAAAGGCGAGTATGATTTCTCCCACGAGGTGAAGGAGGCCATGTCCGGCTGCCTGGCCTGTAAAGCCTGCTCAACCCAGTGTCCGATCAAGATTGATGTGCCGGAGTTTCGCTCACGCTTCCTGCAGCTTTACCATACCCGCTATCTGCGTCCAATGCGTGACCATCTGGTGGCGACGGTGGAGAGCTATGCCCCGCTGATGGCGCGTGCGCCGAAGACCTTTAACTTCTTCATCAATCAGCCGCTGGTGCGAAAGCTTTCCGAAAAACATATCGGGATGGTGGACCTGCCGCTGCTGTCAGTCCCTTCGCTACAGCGTCAGCTCGTGGGGCACCGTTCGGCGAATATGACGCTGGAGCAGCTTGAGGCGCTGACCCCTGAGCAGAAAGCCAATGTGGTGCTGGTGGTGCAGGATCCGTTTACCAGTTACTACGATGCCCAGGTGGTAGCCGATTTTATCCGTCTGGTAGAAAAACTGGGCTATCAGCCGGTGTACTGCCATTCTCACCAAACGGCAAAGCGCAGCACATTAAAGGTTTCCTTACCCGTTTTGCGAAAACGCGCGGAAAACCGCTGACTTCCTCAACCGGGTGGCGCAGCTAGGGATGCCGATGGTCGGTGTCGATCCGGCGCTGGTGCTCTGCTACCGCGATGAGTATAAGCAGACGCTGGGGGAGCAACGCGGTGATTTTCCACGTCATGCTGGTGCACGAGTGGCTGCCGGCGGCGCTGCAACAGGCGACCGTGAAGGATGTGAGCGGTGAATCGTGGTATCTGTTCGGTCACTGCACGGAAGTGACGGCACTGCCGGGCGCCCCGGCGCAGTGGGCTTCTATCTTTGCCCGCTTCGGGGCGAAGCTTGAGAGCGTCAACGTGGGCTGCTGTGGCATGGCAGGTACCTACGGGCACGAAGTGAAAAACCACGCGAACTCGCTCGGTATCTATGAGTTGTCGTGGCATCAGGCGATGCAGCGTTTGCCGAGGAACCGCTGTCTGGCCACGGGCTACTCCTGCCGAAGCCAGGTGAAACGGTTGAAGGGAACGGGGTGCGACACCCATTACAGGCCTTACTGGAGATAATTGGATGATCTGGAAACGAGCCGTGACGCTGCAGGCGCTGAATGCCATGGGCGAGGGGAATATGTAGGGCTGCTGGACATTCAGTTCACTCGTATTGGCGAAGATGAACTGGAGGCCACGATGCCTGTCGATCATCGCACGCATCAACCGTTTGGTTATTGCACGGCGGCGCATCCGTCGTGCTGGCCGAAACCCTGGGGTCCGTGGCGGGTTATCTTTGCACCGAAGGGGAGCAAAAGGTCGTCGGGCTGGAGGTGAACGCGAACCATATTCGCTCGGTGCGAAGTGGACGGGTGCGCGGCGTTTGTCGCGCGCTACACGCCGGTAGCCGCCATCAGGTGTGGCAGATTGATATTCTTGACGAGCAGGATCGGCTCTGCTGCTCGTCGCGACTGACGACGGCGGTCGTGTAAAGTTTTCAGATGTTTTGCCTTTGGTCAAAAACTAGCCAACCTCTTGTGATATACTGGTCAGGTTTTGTACATAAGCGAGGACATCATGGATACTGAAATAACCCCAACACAGCTGGCAATTGAATATTTACGTCGTGATAAAAGCAACCTGTCTCCGGCGCAGTACCTGAAAAAGCTGAAACAGCTTGAACTGGAGTTCACAGATTTGCTGGCGCTCTCTTCAAATGAGCTTAAAGAAGAGATCTACTTTGCCTGGCGGTTGGGCGTTCACGTCCATTGATCATTGATCGTGACAGTAAAAAAAGGCCGCGTCAGCGGTCTTTTTTGTATCTGACATTCAGTACCGGGCAGGCAGTTTATTGATTTTAACGAGCCTGCCATCTTCTATCTCAATGAACCCGCCTGTTTTAAATCCGCCAGAATACGCATCACCGCTGCGCGACAGCTGGGTTTTTCGCGAATATACCGCTCTGCGGTGATGGCGTTGCGATAACTCTCATCTTCATCCATCAGCTTTATCAATTGCTGGCGAATCATCTCATAGGCCGTGGGCGCGCCTGAGGCATCACATTATTGTATAGCCGGTTATAAACAAACATCAGGTGCTTAGACAACAACCCCCATAACCCATTCTCTTTGATAACGGCTTCCACCTGAGCGGTGGTAAGCATACCCGTCAGGCAGGGGGTCACGGTTTTAAGATAATCATTGAAGTAGATGTCTGTCAGATTGGCGAGGCCAAAAAGCGCCGGGCTACGTGCGGTGGTGAGCATCATGTTGTCGCTTCTGCGGTAGATAGCAACGGTGCCTTCGAGGATCAAATAGCACACGCTCTGGCCATTCACCTGGAGATCCAGCTGTTCGCCGGGAGCAACATTGCGCGTGGTACAGTAGGGTTGCAGGAATGAAATCAGTTCTCGCGCGTAAGGAGAACCACGATGCGTTTTTTCAGTAGAGGACATAACCTATAACCCGTAGCGATAACCCCCCTGATTATAGCGTTACTCCTTATCGTAAACACGAGGCTAATCAGTATTTACGTGGTAAATGACGGATTTCCAGCAGCACGCCACGCTCCATCGTGATGTACTTTCCGGTACGCAGTTCCGCGAGAATACGCATAATCCCACTGCGTGAAAGGTAGGTTCGACTCTTGATATACGCTGCCGCCGTGATGTTTTTCCGTACGGCATCTGGCTCCTGCATCAGTTCGACAGCTGGAACCGGATAATGTCATAGGCTGACATCTGCGATATTTGCGCGCAGTGCTCGTATACCCGGGAGGCGGTATAGATGAGTAGCTTTGAAAAATGTTCCCATAAGTTTTTTTCCGCCACGATCTTATTAAAATTATCCAGAGAGACATGTGCTATTTCGGAGGTTTCAAGCGCTCTGACGTACAGATGTTCAGAGGAAAACTGGCTGCTGACACCCAGAATAAAAGGTGAGGACTCTGAGTTTAAAACAATACCATCGCCACGACGATGCAGCGCAACGCTGCCGTGTAACAGCAAAAAACAGAGGCGAACATCATTATTGTGATACTGAATAATTTCGCCTTTCGCGAGAATATGCCTTTCCGTAAAAGGCAGCACAGTACTGATTAACTTATCAATATGGGCATACGGCTTTAAATCCAGTACGGTAGATTTTACATCGGTGAGGACCGCTGTCATTCGCGTGTTCATAAGGTGCTCCACTGCTTTCATTGCGATCATGGTTGACCGGCGTAGAGAATTATCTTAAAAAACAGCGACTACGGGAATATGCAGCACAGGTCTAAAAGTAGACTTTCAATATTATCCTGACTAACATTTTGAATTTAATGATCTTAACACTCCGGTCTATTAATAGACTGCCCGTTATATGCGTAAGGCATTCCTTATTTACAATGTTTTATTTTTGTTAATTACGGGTCTACGGAAAGACTCCGAAAATGATTGTCGACGTCAACGGAGTTGTATAAATTTTATTTCATCGACAGCAAGTCATATGCGTCTTCAGACGTTTAATGAAATAAAGTTATTTCATTTTTTTCGCTGCTGTCTGTAAAAGGCAAAACATTAAGCGGGTGAAAAAACCGACGCGTCTTTTTGTCTGAATGTTAATAATAAATAAAGTGATACAGGATATAGCATGATGAAAAAAACACTTCTTCTGGCAACGATCGCAGCAGGTTCCGTACTGACAATGGCCAATGCGTTTGCCGCTGCAGGTACCGTTAATTTTAACGGAAATATTCTGGATTCTGCCTGTGACGTTGATGTGGCATCGCAGAACCAGGTGGTTGTACTTGGGGATTATTATAAAACAGAGTTTACTGCGACGGGGGCGAGAACTGCGGCAACGAAATTCGATATTATTTTGAAAAATTGCCCGGTCTCGGTCACGAACGCCAAAGTGCGCTTTGACGGTACTCCGGATGCGTCTAATAGTAATCTTCTGGCGATTGACACCTCCGTGGCGGGTGCCGCAACGGGCGTGGCGATCAACCTGATGACCGCGGATAAAGCCGACCTGCCTCTGCATGGCAGCAATGGTTACACCTACATGCTCAGCAGCTCTGCAGACAACACGCTCAATTTCTATGCCCAGTATATTTCGACCACGGCCAGCGTCACGGCAGGCCCGGCGAATTCTGTCGCCAACTTCTCGGTGGTTTATAACTAGCTCTTTTGCCTGAACGTCGGGGCCGCCCCGGCCCCCAATTTTATGAGGAACAGAATGTATTTTTTCAGAACCCCTTTACTGGCAACAGCGTTGTTATCTCTGATGCTGTCAACGGCTCATGCCGGCGTCATTATTGGTGGTACGCGCATTATTTTTGATGGCGCTAAAAAGGAAACGTCACTCAGTGTGAATAACCCTGATGGTACGCCGTATTTAATTCAGTCATGGATCGACGTGCAGGAAGGGGCGTCAGGCAAGGTGCCTTTTATTATTACGCCGCCTTTGTATCGTCTGGATGGCGGGCAAAAAAACGTTGAGCGCATCGTGATGACGGGGGCACTGCCTCAGGATCGGGAAAGTTTATTTTGGCTGAATATTAAAGCGATTCCGTCTGCCTCAACGCAGATGAACGCATTACAAATTGCGGTTAAAACGCGCATCAAACTGATTTATCGGCCGCTGAGCTGCACGCGTCCACGCCTGACGAACAGGCCAGTCAATTACGCTGGCGCAGAACCGGGAATGAACTTCAGGTTAATAACCCGACCGCGTATGTCATCAATTTTAATGAAATCACCCTTGGGGGTAAAAAAATCGATGACGTGTCGTATGTCTTACCCGGTGGCTCAGTCCGTTTCACGTTACCGCAGGGGGCCAGCGGCAGTGTACTGACGTTTAAAGTGATTAATGACTTCGGCAGCCCTGGGGGCCCGCATCAGGCAACCTTATAACCGGTGAAACGCGGGCATTGCCTGTCATAAATGAGTTAAAAGCGATGGCAATACACTATTTTCGGGCTCGACCTGCACCCCTGGCGACAGTGATCGGATTAATACTTGCAGGTTCATCGCAGGCGCTTTTTGCCGGTGAGACATTTAATGCCGAACTGGTTGAACTTGATAATCCAGGAAGAGGGAGAACCGATTTATCGGCATTTGAATCCGGATCGCAGGCACCTGGCACCTATCACGTCGATATTGTTCTTGATGACCAGCTAATGGCGACCCGCGATATCACCTTTACTGCAGTAAAAGACGAAAAGGGCAATGACGTCCTCCGGCCGTGCCTGAGCCTTGACCAGTTAAAACAGTGGGGCGTGAGAACCACGCTTTTCCCGCAGCTGGCGGCGAACAACGGTGAATGCGCAAACCTTCAGGCGATCCCGCAGGCCAGCAGCGATTTTCAGTTTGGCGCACAGCGGCTGGTGATCAGCATTCCTCAGGCCGCCATCGACCTGCCAGCCAGGGACGCGGTTCCGCCAGAGATGTGGGATGAGGGGATTAATGCCGCCATGCTTAATTACAGTCTGAGCGGAGCAAACGCGTGGGCGAAGAACACTCGTGGCAGCCAGAATGATAGCCAGTACGCCAACCTGCGCCCCGGGGTCAATATCGGGCCGTGGCGCTTACGTAATTACACCACCTGGTCACGGGATTCCACCGGTGAGGATCGGTGGGACAACGTGTATACCTATGCGCAGCGCGCCGTTATTCCGCTGAAAGCACAGCTGATTATTGGGGACAGTACCGCACCGGCGGATGTTTTCGACAGTATGCCATTTCGCGGCGGTCAGCTGGCCTCGGATGATGACATGCTGCCGGACTCTCTTAAAGGTTATGCGCCCGTGGTCCGCGGCATCGCGCGAACCAATGCGCAGGTGGTGGTCCGCCAGAATGGTTATCAAATTTATCAGAGCTACGTGGCGCCAGGCGCGTTTGAAATCTCGGACATGTATCCCACCGGCGGTGCAGGCGATCTGGATGTGACCATCAAAGAGGCTGACGGGAGTGAGCAGCATTTCACGCTGCCTTATGCCTCGCTGCCGGTCCTGCAGCGGGAAGGACGCCTGAAGTATGCGGTGACGGCCGGGCAGTATCGCGCCTACAACAGCCGCGTGGAGAAAACGTCTTTTGGTCAAATCACCGGTATTTATGGGATTCAGCACGGCATCACCGTTTACGGCGGGATGCAGGGGTCTGATAAATACCGTTCAGTGGCGTTTGGCATCGGTAAAAACATGGGGGATATCGGCGCGATCTCTTCCGACGTGACCCAGGCCTGGTCAACGCCGAATAACACCGACAAAACATCCGGTCAGTCCTTGCGCGCGCGTTACAGCAAAAATATGGCGAAGACCGGGACAAACTTTTCAATTGCGGGATACCGATATTCAACCGTGGCTATTACGGGATGCAGGACGTGCTGGATTCCTACGGCGACAGCAGCGCCCTGCAGGATCGGCGGCGTAACCGTGCTGAACTGACCATGAGCCAGACGCTGGGCGGCGCACTGGGTTCACTGACGCTCAGCGCCGCACGCGAAGATTACTGGAATTCTGGTCAGGCGATGGCCTCCTGGAGCGTGGGCTACAACAATGACTGGAACAACGTCAGTTACGGTTTGACCTGGACCTACAGCAAGAATGGACGCGGGAGCGCGCAAAACGCGGACACGATCGGTTGCTGGCCTTTAACGTCAGCGTACCGTTGGACAAATTCCTGCCGCGTACCTGGGCTAACTATGGCATGAACGCCAGTAAGCACAACGGCACGACGCACGTGGTCGGGCTGAACGGCGTGTCCCTGGAAAACGGTGCCCTGAACTGGAACGTGCAGCAAGGTTATGCACACAGGGCACGGGAAATACCGGCAACCTGAACGGCGACTATAAAGGCACCTATGGCGAAATTGTCGCGGGCTACAGCTACGACAAACACAGTGAGCGCCTGAATTACGGGTTGCAGGGGGGCATCATTGCTCACCCTGACGGCATCACGCTTTCGCAGCCGCTCGGTGAAACCAATATCCTGGTGAAAGCGCCGGGTGCACACGGTGTCGATATTCGCAATCAACCCGGGGTTCGTACGGATTACCGCGGGTATACGGTGGTTAATAATCTGTCGGTATACCGAAAAAACGACATCACTCTTGAGCCGGAAACTATGCCGGATGACGTGGAGCTTGAGATTAATACGCGCACCGTAACACCGACCGCGGGGCGATAGTGGAAGCCGATTATGTGTCTAAAATCGGGCGCCGGGTGCTAATGACCCTGTCCGACGGGCAGTATGCCGTTCCGTTTGGTGCGGTCGTCACGCTCAAAGGCGACAGCAACAGCAGCTTTATTGTGGGCGACCGTGGTCAGGTCTATTTAACGGGACTGCCCGGACAGGGAGAAATCGTGGCAACCTGGGGAAATCAACCCGGTCAGCAGTGCCGCGCGCAGTTTAGCCTGCCTGCACAACCCACCTACGGCGGAATAACCGACGTTAACGCGCTTTGCCGCCAGGAAGGTTAAAAATGAAATTTGCTTTATCTCTGATCCTGCTCTGTTTACTGAGCGGGTGGAATAGCGCCCGTGCCGGCACCTGTACAACCATCACGCCGCAAATATCGACGATATCTGTGGGCACGATTAACGTGCAGCGTGATGCCCCCGTGGGCACCATTATTTTTTCTCGCGCCGCCTCATCAACGGGAACCTATTTAACGGGATGTTCTAACCCGCTGATGCTGGGATTCAGTATGCGATATAACAATGGGACCTGAGCAGCTACGGTAACCATGTTATGCCACCAATGTCAGCGGTATTGGTATTCGCTTTTCCTCGGGGAATTATTTTGAAAACCCGGCTTACACGTTTTCGTATAACGCGGTGACGTCGTATGTGGATTGGTTTGGTGGAAAAGTTGAGCTGGTGGTGACCGGCCCGGTAACGTCGGGTGCTTTAACGCCGGGCGTTATCGGAACCGTGGCGCTTCAGGGAAGTGACGGTGTTTATCGTGACGGTCTGACGGTCCAGTTAACTGACGGCACAATTAATGCGCTGGCATGCACGATAACGACGGCGCAGTTGACGTTCCCGATAGGCGATATTCCGGCCTCATCGTTTGGCTCCGTTATTGGAACCACGCCATCCGGCGCCCAAAATACGCAAAATCTGGGGTTAACCTGCAGTGCCGGCACCAATATCAGTGTGTCACTCAGCGGTATGCAAAATCCGGACAGCGCCAATACCAGCGTCATGGCATTAACCGGTCAGGGGAATGCCGGTACGGCAAAAGGGGTAGGGGTTCAGCTACTTTATAACGGTTCTCCTTTGGTGATGAACGGTCGACTGTTATTAAAACAGTCTGCGGGAGGACAGGAGACGCTCCCGTTAACCGCGCGCTATTACCAGACGTTAACCACCGTGGAATCAGGCTCGGCAAATGCGTCAGCCACGCTTACGATAACCTATCAATAACCGGTGAGATGATGAAAATAATTCCCACGGCGTTGCTTGTGTCGGGTTTACTGTGCGGCAAAGCGCTATGTGCAGACAGCGTAAATATCGGGGTCTCCGGAAATATCGTGGCCTCACCCTGCCTGTTTAATAACGGCAATACGAATCTCGATATTAATCTGGGCAATATCCAGGCGAGTAATATGGTGACGCAGGATCATCATCAGACCCGGTTACGTTTGATCTGTTATTTACCCAATGTCCGGTGGGGACGCGTAGCGTCACCGCTACCTTTACGGGTACACCCGACCCTGTTGCCGGCGCCGACTATTACATTAACCGCGGTACGGCCACCCACGTGGCGATAGCAATGCGCGAGGCCGGAAGTGGCATACTGAAAGGGAACGGCTCCAGCATGACGGAATATGTTGCCTCAGACCGGACGGCGAAGATGGCGATGCAGGCTGCGGTTATATCCACCGGAGGCAGGGCGGCGCCCGGCACCCTCAGCGCAGTGGTGGTCATTACGCTGCAATACAATTAAGTCGCGCGGGATTTCACGCGCATTTTTGCTTCCCGTCGGTGTAGCCTATGTTGAATATTTTAATTAGCGAGACGGATTCGTTATTTCAGTCTGGTCTGCAGTATTTTTTTATGGATTTCTTTTGGCGTAATTTTAATGACTGTATTCACTTTGATTATGAAATGACGCCGCATAACGTCAGCACGGCGGATATTATTGTCCTCTCTTTATGCCAGGGAGAAACCCTGACCTGTTTTCCGGAATTACAGTCACGGCAAAAAGGCATTGTGATCGGCTGGGTTGACGATGAGCAACGCTCTACGGCGTCGCAATCCTGTTATCAGGATATTATTTTCATCTCCCGCAGGGCCTCTCTTGACATGATTGGCGAGACGGTATGGTGCGCGTGGCGTAAAACGCAGTTGAAGGGGCATGTGCTGCAGAAAACGTCCTGTTTCGATTGCGAGCATAAAATATTATCACCGCAGCAAATACGCATCGTCATGAACCTGTATAAAGGCTTATCCGTTATGCAGACGGCAGACGCGTTACAGATCAGCTATAAGACCGTTTTTGCGCACAAGTACATGATCATGCAAAAATTTAACCTGCGAAGTGATTATGAGCTTATCGCGCTGCTCAACAGGATGGTGAAGAAAAACGGCACCCCCAATATTTTTCGTGATTCTGTGAGACAGGGTTTCCAGGACCGCCCTTGTTTTGAGGCGTTTATATAAAGAACAAAAAATCTATGACTACTGATATTTAGCGATGTTACATATGATTATAAGCAAACGTATAACGAGGCTCGCCGTGGCGAGCCTCTTTTTCCTCAGACGTTCACCGCCGTGATTAACCGCGTCTTCATGGTCTGATAAGACGACGCCGCAAAGTCTTCCGCCCAGCGTTGGTCTTCAATCGCCTCAAGCTTAACCGCACAATACTTGGTTTCTGGGGTTTTGGAGACCGGGTCAAGGTTATCCTGCGTCAGTTCGTTACAGGCGCCAATCCACCACTGGTAGGTCATATAAACCGCACCGGCGTTGATGCGCTCGCTGATGCTGGCACGGGTAATGACTTTGCCCCGACGGGAATGCACCCACACCAGCTGTCCGTCTTTAATGCCCAGGTTGTCCGCATCAAGGGGGTTCATTTGTACACGGCCTGGTTCGTCGGCAAGGCTTTGCAGCGCGGCGCAATTGCCGGTCATTGAACGGCAGGAGTAGTGGCCGACCTCGCGCACGGTGCAGAGCACCAGCGGATACGTTTCGTCCGGGATCTCGGCAGGCGCGCGCCAGGCTGCCGCAAAAGCTGGCCTTTGCCGCTCGGCGTATCGAACTGGTTATCTTTATAGAGATACGGCGTCCCCGGATGATCGAGCGTTGGACACGGCCATTGCACATGGCCCATTTCACCCATTTTTTCGTATGTCACGCCATAGAACAGCGGACAGAGCTCGCGCATCTCGTCCCAGATCTGCTGGTTGGATGCGTAATGCATCGGATAGCCCATTTCGGTAGCAAGCAGGCTGATGATCTCCCAGTCACGTTTCACGTTGCCGCTGGCCTCAATGGCTTTACCGAAACGCTGGAAACCGCGGTCGGCACAGGTAAAGACGCCCCCGTGTTCTCCCCACGATGTGGCAGGTAACAGAACATCCGCCACTTCCGCCGTTTTCGTCATAAAGATGTCCTGAACCACCACAAAATCGAGTGCTTCAAAACCGCGGCGCACCAGCCCCAGATCGGCTTCAGTCTGCAGCGGATCCTCGCCCATTATGTAATAGGCTTTTACCTTACCTTCCAGCGCAAGGTGAGGCACTTCGGTGATACGCGTTCCAACCTCTTTGTCCATAATCCCGACAGTCGATTCCCCAGGCAGTGGCGAACGTTTCTGCCGGACCGCCGTCCGTAACGTCCTGATACCCCGGGAACATATTGGCAGAACGCCCATATCACACGCGCCTGAACGTTGTTTTGACCACGTACTGGCCCAACGCCGACGGCAGGTCGACCAAGATTTCCGGTCAGCAGCGCCAGGCTGGAGAGACCTTTGACCACGTCTACAGCCTGACCAAACTGCGTTACGCCCATGCCCCACATGACGGTGGCGGAAGGCGCAGCCGCGAACGTCCGCATTGCCTGACGCACATCCCGGGCTGGAATGCCGGTGAGATGTTCGACGTTTTCGGGCGCGTAGTCTTTAACCGTGTCCCGATAAGCGTCAAGCCCTTCGGTAAAGCGCGCGACGTAGTTTTTGTCGTACAGCTCCTCTTCCAGAAGGACATAGCCAAACGCATTGACCAGCGCCATGTTGCTGCCGTTTTTCAGCTGCAGGTGCTGGTCGGCAATGCGTGCGGTTTCAATGCGACGGGGATCGCAGACGATGATTTTCGCGCCATTTTCGCGGGCTTTTAAGACCCGACGGGCGACGATGGGGTGCGAATCGGCGCAGTTATAGCCAAACACCAGCAGACATTTTGAGTTTTCAATATCGTTAATGGAATTGCTCATTGCACCGTTGCCGAGGGTTTCCTGCAACCCGGCAACAGAAGGGCCGTGACAGACGCGCGCGCAGCAGTCACGTTGTTGGTATTCAGCACCGCACGGGCAAATTTTTGCATCACATAGTTCGTTTCATTCCCTGTTCCCCGGAGGAACCGGTGGTCATGATGGACCGTGGGCCATACTGCTCTTTTATGCTCCTGAGTTTATGGGCGGTATAGCGGATAGCCTCTTCCCAGGTGACGGGGGTAAAAGCCTCTCCCTTGTGGTAGCGGATCATGGGCTGAGTCAGACGGGGGGTAAGCAGACGCGTATCGTTCAGGAAGTCCCAGCCATAAAAGCCTTTCAGGCACAGGGTGCTCTGGTTTGTTACGCCTTCGGCCGCTTCGGCACGGAGGATACGGTTATTTTCGACGACAAGGTTTAATTTGCAGCCTGCACCACAGTAGGGGCAGACGCTGGCGATTTTTTTCATCAATAACAGACCTGTTAAGAAATGAAGCAAAGTTGACTGGGTAGCCCAGTCCCGTAAACGGGAGTAAGCAGGAACCATGCCACATTTACTTTGTAGGTTTTACAGGGTGTTATACGAGGAGGGAACGTGTCATCGTCAGCCCGATCGTCAGTTTTGACGATGACACGTTAGCCTTCACAGAGGGGAGGGTTTTTAGAGATCGTCCATGGTGTGACCCACAACGATTTCCAGGGTCTTACGAATGACATCTGCCTGCACAACGTCGTTGTGGATTCCAGCGTCTGGATCAGCCACAAAATGATCGCTTTGTTGGACAGGTGTCCTTCAGAAGCCAGAACACAGCGTACTGCAGTAGAAAAAACAGCGGACTCTTCAGCAAAACGATCGCCTGCGTGACGGAAATATTCCGACAGCGCGCTTTCTAAAAAAGCGGAATGGTATTCGGGTTGAAGCTGAATATTTTGTCTCATTTGTTCTCACCGTAGCTGTAAAATTGCAGTCAATGTATTTTTCTGGGATCGGACGGTTTTCCATTTCCAAATAACGGCACTACATTGTCTCTTTTAACGTTGAGAGATCCCTCTCTATCGGTTCGTCCTTGCGCGGTTCTGCGACGTTTCAGGGCGATGTTGTTTGAACCGATGTCGGCAATCACCATCGCAAGTGTCTCCCGCCGCTGGGGATCCTTTTCATGCGCTTTCATATCACGCAGACGCTGAACCAGAGCTTCGGTTGTGACGGGGCCTCGCTCTTTCAAAAGAGAAAGAACGGCTTCACCGATAAGCTGGTCAATCAGTCGGTCTGCATCACTGCTGTTCATAACATTACCGTTCGAAAAGCAGACCAAGCAGCATGTGGTAATGCTGTTCCTCTTCAGGCCCATCGGCCTTTTCGAGGCGGCTTAAGAGTTTGGTACAGAGCGATTTGCGATTCAGATTTCGCCCGTCGCTAAGAATCTCAACCACGACCTGACCGAGCGTCTCCTGTTGGGTAGGAAGCGCGGCCTTCTCGAAGTAGTGCGCGATCGCTGCTGCTGAATCTGCGACATAATCCTTCTGCTGCATGTTTCGCTCCTGTAAAAAAATGTAATCACTAACGTTACATTTAAGGTATACACAATTTCCAAATCTGTACATAGAAAATGTACAATTTTTTAAAATAATTATGATATATTTTATAAATTCTATGTTTATCAGGCGGTTGGGTCATAAAAATGAAGCATTTCCGTTACAGAATATATTGTACAATACGCACGGTGATGGATAAGTTGTACAACGCAGGAAACGGATGCATTAGGTGCCGTAAATGATTGAGATGTAAATTATTTGTCACGTAATTAATATGCTATAACAGATGTTTACCGACGTGTTTTTGTGGCCAACCCCTAACCCCCTTCAGGATAAGCATGCTTACAACCATCATATACCGCAGTCATATCTGCGAGGACGTTCCAGTGAAAGCGCTGGAAAACATGGTAGCTGCTGCAAATAGTAAAAACCGGCAATCCAATGTCACGGGGATCTTGCTGTTTAACGGCACGCATTTTTTTCAGTTGCTCGAAGGCCCAGCGGAAAACGTTTCATCCATTTACGAGCAGATTTGCCAAGACACGCGCCACCATAACGTGGTGGAGCTGATGCGCGATCACGGCCCCTCCCGACGCTTCGGCAAGGTTGGCATGGAGCTTTTTGACTTGCGTCAGTTCGACAGGGAAGAGGTGCTTCAGCAGGTTCTCGACAAAGGCACCAGCAGGTTTCAGCTGACATATAGCGATCGCGCCCTGCAGTTTTTCCGCACCTTCGTGGAGGCCACGGAGAAAGCCAACTATTTTGAACTGCCGCCTGCAGATGCCTGGGATTTTATCCCGGAAGAGACGCCTTTATCGGCGCAACCGGAGGTGGTGGCTAAAGGCGCGGATTGCAGCTTTGCGTTCCAGCCTATCGTGGATCCGTTTATGCAGCAGGTCGTCTCCTGGGAGGCCTTGATCCGCACGCCACCGGTGAATCGCCCGGAACCTATTTTGCCCAAATTCCTCGAGAAGAGGTGTACGCCTCTGATTTGAAAAGCAAGCAGGTTGCGCTCTCCATGGCGAGCGCTCTGGGATTACAGGATCAGACATTATCCATTAACCTGCTGCCCATGACGCTGGTCAACGTGCCTGGCGCCGTGGATTTCCTGCTGACGGCCATTGACGCGAATGGCTTTGTGCCGGAGCAGGTTGTGGTGGAATTCACCGAGAGCGAAGCGATTTCCCGTTTTGAAGAGTTTACCCATTCGGTCAGGCAGCTAAAAAGTGCCGGTATCAGCGTAACCATCGATCACTTTGGTGCCGGTTTTGCCGGTCTGCAGTTACTGGCGCAATTCCAGCCTGACAGAATTAAGATTAACCGCGATCTGGTCGCGAATGTGCACAAAAGCGGCCCGCGGCAGGCCATCATTCAGGCGATTATCACCTGCTGTTCCTCGCTGGAGATCCAGTTCTGTGCCGTTGGCGTTGAGAAGCCTGAAGAGTGGATGTGGCTGGAGTCTGCAGGCATTTCCCAGTTCCAGGGGCATCTGTTTGCCAGCCCGCGTCACGGGGGAATTCCGGCGATCGCGTGGCCAGAGAAGAAGTTTGAATTTTGAGAAAGCTGTACATAAACCTGCAAGCTTGACTGTACGCGCGGCAAAATTTGTACAACAATACATTAACGGGTGAAGGAACTTGTATACCCTTCACCCGCTCAAAAAGAGGCCTTAGTTATACAAATGGTTTGTACAATCTGATAAGGTTGGTCTGGTTGGGTATGGAAGTTCTAAGCGTGAGGGAGTTAATGGCCTATTACAGTATCGGCGAAGTGGCCGAACGATGCGGTATCAACCCCGTTACGCTGCGTGCCTGGCAGCGCCGTTATGGATTGTTGAAGCCGCAGCGAAGCGAAGGGGGCCATCGTCAGTTTGACGATGAAGATATCCTGCGTATTGAAGAGATCAAACGCCTGATGAAAAGCGGCGTTTCTGTCGGCAAAGTCAAAGGCTTGCTGGAAAACAAAGAAGTGATGACTCAGGGTAACTGGGCATCAATCCAGGAAGAGATGATGACGGTTTTGCGTTATGCCAGCCCGGCAAAGCTGCGCGCCAAAATAGGCGAGTTCCGCCGCGATCACGCGATGGATGCGCTTATCGATAATATTATTTCTCCCGTTCGTCAGCGAATGAATCAGGATCAAAATACGGTGCGTCATATGGCGAGCCTGCTTGACGGTGTGCTGATAGAGTTTGCTGTCGCAAGCCTGGCGGAGTCACGTAAGAAAGCCGGTAAAGATGCTCTGCTTATTGGCTGGGAGTGCGATGACCGGACCCACCTGTGGCTTGAGGCTGCGCGTCTGGCACAGAAGGTGGCATATTGATGTGCTGGCCGACCCGATTGATTCCCCTCGTCCGGAGCTTTTTCCTGGGCAAAGAATTTTCGTCTGGACCGGTAAAGCCCCGACGCCGCGTCAGCAGGAACTGCTTGACCACTGGCGTGAACAGGGTTTTGTTGTCTCCTTTCATCATTAATTTCCGCAGGCCTTTGAAGGCCTTTTTTTTTGCTCGTCATTCCCCTGGATAAAATCTATCTTAAAAATAGGTATTTCCGATGCATATTTTACTTTTCCCCTTTACTCCGCTTTTCTGATTCGATAACCCATTATTTTTCAAAGTATTGAACAATTAAATCCATCCCGCCCGCATCCGCTGACAGGGTCTATGCTTAATAAAAGTATGCAAAAAGGGCGATTTAGCCCAATGCCCCTGCTGACAGAGGGTTGAAGTGATAATCGTTATCACTAACATGGTGTTATGCCCTGGGGCTTATTAGATGAGGTGGACCTATGGAACTGCATTCAGAAACCTTCAATCCTCCGACTTCGCCTGGCGTGGCTTAACGCTCACGCCAGCGGCGGCGGCACATATTCACGAACTGGTGGCGAAAAAGCCAGAGATCCTCGGCGTGCGCCTGGGGGTGAAACAGACCGGCTGCGCAGGATTCGGTTACGTGCTCGATACCGTCACAGAACCCGAGAAGGATGATCTGGTATTCGAAACTGACGGCGCAAAATTGTATGTCGCCCTGCAGGCCATGCCGTTTATTGACGGCACGGAAGTGGACTACGTACGTGAAGGTTTAAACCAGTTATTCAAATTTCATAACCCGAAAGCCCAGAACGAATGTGGGTGCGGCGAAAGCTTTGGGGTATAGGCGGTACTATGTCTCGTAATACTGAAGCAACGAGTGATGTTAACACCTGGAGTGGCGGCCACCTCAATTATAAAGAGGGGTTCTTTACCCAGCTGCAGACCGATGAACTGGCGAAAGGCATCAATGAAGATGTCGTCCGGGCGATCTCGGCCAAACGTAATGAACCTGAGTGGATGCTGGAGTTTCGTCTGAGCGCCTTCCGGGCCTGGCTGGAAATGGAAGAACCTCACTGGCTGAAAGCGCATTATGACAAGCTGAACTATCAGGATTACAGCTACTACTCTGCGCCATCCTGCGGGAGTTGCGACGACACCTGCGCCTCACAGCCTGGCGCGGTGCAGCAAACCGGTGCGGACAACAGCTTCCTGAGCAAAGAAGTGGAAGAGGCATTTAACCAGCTGGGTGTGCCGTTCGCGAAGGGAAAGAGGTGGCGGTGGACGCCATTTTTGACTCCGTCTCAAGTGGCGACAACCTACCGTGAAAAACTGGCAGAGCAGGGGATTATTTTCTGCTCTTTCGGCGAAGCGATTCACGAGCACCCTGAGCTGGTGAAAAAGTACATCGGCACCGTGGTGCCGAGTAACGATAACTTTTTTGCCGCGCTCAACGCGGCGGTAGCGTCTGATGGCACCTTTATCTACGTACCAAAAGGCGTTCGCTGCCCGATGGAGTTGTCGACCTATTTCCGTATCAACGCGGAAAAAACCGGTCAGTTCGAACGCACCATTCTGGTGGCCGATGAAGGCAGCTACGTCAGTTACATTGAAGGTTGCTCCGCACCGGTCCGTGACAGCTACCAGCTTCACGCCGCGGTGGTTGAAGTCATCATTCATAAAGATGCAGAGGTGAAATACTCCACGGTGCAGAACTGGTTCCCGGGCGATGGCAACACCGGCGGTATTCTGAACTTCGTGACCAAGCGTGCGCTGTGCGAAGGCGAAAACAGCAAAATGTCCTGGACCAGTCGGAAACCGGCTCTGCCATCACCTGGAAATACCCGAGCTGTATTTTGCGTGGGGATAACTCGATTGGTGAGTTCTACTCCGTGGCGCTGACCAGCGGCCATCAGCAGGCAGATACGGGTACCAAGATGATCCACATCGGTAAAAACACCCGGTCGACCATTATTTCCAAAGGCATCTCCGCCGGCACAGTCAGAACAGCTATCGTGGGCTGGTCAAAATCATGCCGACAGCACCAATGCCCGAAACTTTACCCAGTGTGACTCAATGTTAATTGGCGCAGACTGCGGGGCACACACCTTCCCGTACGTTGAATGCCGTAACAATACCGCCCAGCTTGAGCACGAGGCGACGACGTCACGTATTGGGGAAGATCAGCTCTTCTACTGCCTGCAGCGCGGGATCAGTGAGGAAGATGCCATCTCAATGATTGTGAACGGCTTCTGTAAGGATGTGTTCTCTGAACTGCCGCTGGAATTTGCCGTTGAAGCCCAGAAACTCCTCGCCATTAGTCTTGAACACAGCGTCGGTTAAGGAAAGCACATGTTAAGTATTAAAGATTTACAGGTTAGCGTGGAAGACAAAGAGATCCTGCGTGGTCTCAATTTTGACGTCAAACCGGGTGAAGTCCACGCCATTATGGGGCCCAATGGCTCCGGGAAAAGTACGCTCTCCGCGACGCTGGCAGGACGCGAAGATTACGAAGTGACCCACGGGTCGGTCGAGTTTAACGGCAAAGATTTGCTGGAGATGTCGGTGGAAGAGCGGGCCGGTGAAGGTATCTTTATGGCCTTCCAGTATCCGGTGGAGATCCCGGGGGTGAGTAACCAGTTCTTTCTGCAAACGGCGCTGAACGCGGTACGTAAATATCGCGGACTGGAGGCGCTGGACCGCTTTGATTTCCAGGACCTGATGGAAGAGAAGATTAAGTTGCTGAAAATGCCGGAAGACCTGCTGACCCGCTCGGTCAACGTCGGTTTTTCAGGCGGTGAGAAAAAGCGTAACGACATTCTGCAGATGGCGGTCCTTGAGCCTGAACTGTGCATTCTGGATGAAACCGACTCCGGTCTGGATATCGATGCCCTGAAGATTGTCGCCGACGGGGTGAACTCCCTGCGCGACGGCAAACGCGCGTTCATTATCGTCACTCACTACCAGCGTATTCTGGATTACATCAAGCCGGATTACGTCCATGTGCTTTACCAGGGGCGTATTGTGAAATCCGGTGATTTCACGCTGGTTAAACAACTGGAGGAGCAGGGTTATGGCTGGCTTACCGAACAGCAGTAATGCGCTCCAGCAGTGGCACCGTCTGTTTGAAGCGCAGGGCAATACGCGCTCGGAACAGGCGCAACAGCACCTGCAGCAGATGCTGCGTCTCGGTTTGCCGTCACGCAAGCAGGAGAACTGGAAATACACGCCGCTTGATGGCCTGCTGAACGGCGAGTTTGTCACCCGCCTGGCAGACATCAGCCCGGCGCAGCGCGATGCCCTGGCATTGACCGTGGATGCCGTGCGTCTGGTCTTCGTCGATGGTCAGTTCCGCCCTGAGCTGAGTGACAGCACCCAGGACTGTGGATTTGAGATTGCCATTAACGATGATCGTCAGAGCTGAGCGCCCGGTACAGCCGAGGTCTTCCTGCATCTCACCGAGAGCCTGGCGCGGAGTGTGACGCATATTCGCGTTAAGCGTAACCAGCGTCCGGTAAAACCACTGCTGCTGATGCACATCACTCAGGGAGCAGACGGCGACGAGATCAACACTGCTCATTACCGCCACCATCTTGAGCTGGCGGAAGGGGCGGAGCTACGGTGATTGAGCATTACGTCAGCCTCAACGATACCCGGCACTTTACCGGGGCGCGTTTGACAATGCATGTTGCCGCCAATGCCCAACTTCACCATATCAAACTGGCGTTTGAAAACCCGCAAAGCCACCACTTTGCGCATAACGACATGCTGCTTGGACAAGATGCCGCGGCATACAGCCACAGCTTTTTGCTGGGCGGCGCAGTACTGCGCCACAACACCAGCACGCAGCTTAACGGCGAGAATACAACGCTTCGCATCAACAGCCTGGCGATGCCGGTTAAAACGCAAGTGTGCGATACACGCACCTGGCTTGAGCACAACAAAGGCTACTGTAACAGTCGCCAGCTGCACAAACCATTGTCAGCGACAAAGGGCGGGCGGTGTTTAACGGCCTGATTAACGTGGCGCAGCACGCGATTAAAACCGACGGGCAGATGACCAACAACAACCTGCTGTTGGGACGCCTGGCGGAAGTGGACACCAAACCACAGCTTGAAATCTATGCTGATGACGTGAAGTGCAGCCATGCGCGACGGTCGGGCGAATTGATGACGAACAGATGTTCTATCTACGCTCCCGCGGTATCGACCAGCAGGCGGCGCAGCAAATGATTATCTATGCGTTTGCCGCTGAACTGACGGAAGCGCTGCACGATGGCCTGTTAAAACAGCAGGTGCTGGCCCGTATCGGGCAGCGTCTGCCTGGAGGCGAAGCATGAGTTTTCCCGTAGAGAAAGTACGGCAGATTTTCCGGTTCTGACCCGTGAAGTGAACGGTCTGCCCCTGGCGTATCTGGACAGTGCGGCCAGCGCGCAGAAACCGAATCAGGTGATCGAAGCGGAAGCGGAATTCTACCGCCACGGTTATGCCGCCGTGCACCGGGGGATCCACACCCTGAGTGCGGAGGCGACCCAGCGTATGGAAAATGTGCGTACCCAAATCGCCGCTTTCCTCAATGCACGCTCGCCAGAGGAACTGGTGTTTGTGCGTGGTACCACCGAGGGGATCAACCTTGTTGCCAACAGCTGGGGCAACGCGCAGGTCCACGCGGGGGATAACATCATCATCACCCAGATGGAGCACCATGCCAATATCGTGCCGTGGCAGATGCTCTGTGAGCGTGTCGGTGCGCAACTGAGGGTGATCCCATTGAACGTTGATGGCACCCTGCAGCTTGAGCAACTTGACGCGTTGCTGGATGCGCGTACGCGGCTGGTGGCCGTGACCCAGGTTTCTAACGTGCTGGGAACCGAGAACCCGGTGGCAGCGATTATTGAGAAAGCCCACCAGGCTGGCGCGAAGGTGCTGATTGATGGTGCGCAGGCGGTCATGCACCACGCGGTCGACGTCCAGGCGCTGGACTGCGATTTCTACGTCTTCTCCGGGCACAAGCTCTATGGGCCGACCGGGATTGGCGTGCTGTACGTGAAAGAAGATATTCTGCAGGCGATGCCACCGTGGGAAGGGGGCGGCTCGATGATCGCGACCGTCAGTCTCTCAGAGGGGACCACCTACGCACGCGCACCGTGGCGCTTTGAAGCTGGCACGCCGAATACCGGCGGGATTATCGGGCTGGGGGCAGCCATCGCCTATGTTACGTCTGTTGGCCTTGACGCGATTCAGGAGTACGAACACCTGCTGATGCACTACGCGCTGCAGGAGCTTGCCAGCGTTCCGGCGCTAACCCTGTATGGCCCGGCGGACCGCCAGGGGGTAATTGCGTTCAATCTGGGTAAACACCATGCATACGATGTGGGCAGTTTCCTCGATAATTACGGCGTGGCCGTTCGCACCGGACACCACTGTGCTATGCCGTTGATGGCGTTTTACCAGGTGCCGGCGATGTGCCGCGCATCGCTGGTGATGTACAACACAACGGAAGAGGTCGACAGGCTGGTGGCGGGGCTTAAACGCATTCACCAGTTGCTGGGCTAACGGAGAGGCGAAAGATGGCAGATTTGCCGGATAAAGAAAAATTACTGCGTAACTTCGGGCGTTGCGCAAACTGGGAAGAGAAGTACCTCTATATCATTGAACTGGGCCAGCGTTTACCGCCGCTCAGCGAAGAGGCACACAACCCGGAAAATATTATTCAGGGCTGTCAGAGCCAGGTCTGGATTGTGATGGAGCAGACGCGCGACGGCGTGATCAAATTACAGGGCGACAGCGATGCCGCTATTGTGAAAGGGCTTATTGCGGTGGTATTTATTCTCTATCACCAGATGTCAGCGCAGGATATTGTCGCTTTTGATGTCCGCCCGTGGTTTGAAAAAATGGCCCTGACCCAACACCTCACCCCGTCCCGTTCCCAGGGGCTGGAAGCGATGATTCGCGCCATCCGCGCCAAAGCTGCAATCCTTAGCTAGACTTACAGAACAGCATTCATTCTGTTTCGCGAGGTGGTTCCCGCCTCGCTGGTTTTTCAGCTTTCTGGCATCCGGCCAGTGAATAAGGAATCTCAGCATGAAGCGCGCGTCTCTAATAACTCTATTACTCCTGGGTTCGCTCGGTGCTCTTAATTCGGCCCGCGCGATGGATTACCCGTTGCCGCCCGCAGGCAGCCGTCTGATTGGGCAAAATCAAACCTACACGATACAGGAAGGGGATAATAAACTTCAGACCATCGCTCGCCGGTTTAATACTGCAGCACAGCTTATCCTTGAAGCCAATAATACTATTGCGCCGGTAAACCCTGCGCCGGGGACGGTGATCACGATCCTTCGCAGATGCTGTTGCCCGACACGCCCCGTGAGGGGATTGTCGTGAACCTGGCGGAGCTGCGGCTTTACTACTTCCCGCCGGGCGAAAACATCGTTCAGGTTTCCCGCTCGGCATTGGGCAACTGGACTTGAACGCCGGTCCACCACCACCCGGGTCAGCCAGAAGATCCCTAATCCTACCTGGACCCCAACACCGGGCATCAGAGCGCGCTCTCTGGAGCAGGGTATTAAATTGCCGCCCGTGGTCCCGGCCGGGCCAAATAACCCGCTAGGACGCTTTGCATTGCGTTTAGGCGTGGGGCACGGGGAATACCTGATACACGGCACCAGTGCGCCGGACAGCGTCGGCCTGCGGGTCAGCTCCGGCTGTATGCGCATGAACGCGCCGGATATCAAAGCGCTGTTTGAGCAGGTGCGGGTCGGCACGCGGGTGCAAATCATTAATGAGCCGGTGAAGTTCTCCGTTGAGCCTGACGGTAAACGCTATATTGAAGTGCATCGTCCGCTGGCGCAGGTTGAGGGTGAAAACCCCCAGATGACACCCATTTCGCATTCCGCAGACTTTGCGACGTTTGTCTCGCAGTCAGGAAGTGATAAAGCGCTTATCGATAAAGCCTTGTCACGCCGCGCGGGGATCCCGGTAGCCGTGTCGGCCGATAACGGCGCGTCAGCGCGTCAGAACGTGTTGTCAGTACAGAACAGTCGGACATCCGCTGTGGTCGCGGAAGATGACGGTGAGAAGGTGACGCAGTAGGGGTTTGACGCAGACAAAAAATGGCGCACAATGTGCGCCATTTTATTAACAGGTACTATTACTTACGGTATTTAGTAGCCTGGTTGTCCAGACGCTGGTTAGCGCGAGCTGCGTCGTCTTTAGCAGCCTGAACGTCGGAACGCATTGCGTTCACGTCGTTGCTCAGCTGGTCAACTTTAGCGTTCAGAGTCTGAACGTCAGAAGACAGCTGATCGATTTTAGCGTTGCTGGAGCAACCAGCCAGCAGAGTAGAACCCAGGATTACCGCGCCCAGTACCAGTTTAGTACGATTCATTATTAATACCCTCTAGATTGAGTTAATCTCCATGTAGCGTTACAAGTATTACACAAAGTTTTTTAGGTTGAGAATATTTTTTTGATGGGAATACGCCTATTTTTGATCGTTCGCTCAAAGAAGCATCGAATCGGCCCTTTTTTGGCAAAAAGCTCTGTAAAAAAAGGCATTTTTCATCGGATTCATCTTAGATAATTCGCAATTAAATAGAGAAACCCGATTTGCTTTTTGAATGACTTTGGCTAATGCATGAAATAAAAAAAGCGTCCCGGAGGACGCTTTTTATGAAAATTAATTCGTTCGGGAATTATTACAGCACGTGAACAGATGCTGTGTTGGTGGTTCCGCTTGGTACCAGCGCACCAGAAACCATGACCACAACGTCGCCTTTCTGTGCCAGGCCGCTTTCCAGCGCCAGCGCTTTACCCTGAATGTAGAAATCGTCGGTAGACGCGATTTCTTTCACCAGATGCGCAACCACGCCTTTGCTCAGCACCAGCTGACGGGCAGTGGTTTCGTTGGTGGTCAGCGCCAGGATCGTCGCGTCCGGGAAGTATTTACGGACTGCGCGAGCAGATTTACCGCCCTGGGTGGCAACCACAATCAGAGGCGCTTCCAGTTTCTCAGCGGTTTCTACCGCACCGCGGCAGACTGCTTCGGTAATACGCAGTTTACGGCTGTCGTTGTTGAAGTCCAGACGGCTGGTCATCACGCGGTCAGTACGTTCGCAAATGGTCGCCATGATGCCAACGGCTTCCAGCGGGTATTTACCTTTCGCGGATTCGCCGGACAGCATGACTGCATCGGTACCGTCGAGGATGGCGTTAGCCACGTCACCAGCTTCTGCGCGGGTTGGGCGTGGGTTTTTGATCATGGAGTCCAGCATCTGCGTTGCGGTGATAACCACTTTACGCGCGCGAACACACTTCTCGATCATCATCTTCTGCGCGAAGATAACTTCTTCAACCGGGATTTCAACACCCAGGTCACCACGTGCAACCATGATGCCGTCTGACGCTTCGAGGATTTCGTCGAAGTTGTTCAGGCCTTCCTGGTTTTCGATTTTGGAGATGATCTGGATCTTCTCGCCGCCGTGCGCTTTCAGGTGCTCACGGATTTCAACCACGTCGGAACGTTTACGGATGAAGGATGCCGCAACGAAGTCGACGCCTTGCTCGCAACCGAAGATCAGGTCTTGTTTGTCTTTTTCAGCCAGGGCTGGCAGCGCGATGGAAACGCCTGGCAGGTTAACGCCTTTGTTTTCACCCAGGTCGCCGTTGTTCAGCACTTTACAGATAACCTTGTTACCTTCGATGGCGGTCACTTCCATGCCGATCAGACCATCGTCTACCAGCACGGTGTTGCCAACGGACAGGTCGCTGGTGAAACCTTCATAGGTGACCGCAACGATTTCGTTGTTACCGACAACAGTCTTGTCAGTGGTGAAGGTGAAGGTCTGGCCCGCTTTCAGAGAGACGTCGTTACCGCCTTCCAGTTTGATGGTGCGGATTTCTGGACCTTTGGTATCCAGCAGGATGGCTGCTTTTTTACCGGTCTTGCTCATCACGTTGCGCAAGTTCTGGATACGCTGACCGTGTTCAGCATAGTCACCGTGGGAGAAGTTCAGACGCATAACGTTCATGCCGGCGTCCAGCATTTTGCTCAGCATCTCTTCAGATTCGGTTTTCGGGCCGATAGTACAAACAATTTTCGTCTTTTTCATGACAGTCTTAGTCTTTAAGTTGGGAAGGATATGGAAATCTCGCTCCGGGGGCGCACCGCCGCGGAGTCAAACCTGTGTTGCAAAAGAGTATATGACACGCACTAAGGATAGGAGACATCAAATGAGCGTGCAGAAGAAAGTGTGCCTGAGTGACAGCCCAACGAAGGAGAGGAGTAGTTGTACGTTGTTTTTTGTATTCCAAGCGCTGAAACCATTCACCAGGGATTAGGCGCGCATTATACGCTGATTTTAAGATAAAAGGAAAATGAAACAGCGTTTCAAAAATAATCTGTGCAGATCCACATGAGATTGTTATCAAGGCGTTAAGGTTAGATGACATCTTATCGCGCAGGTGCGTGACCTGCCGCGTTTTGCTTAGTTTTTCAGCGTCTGGCTGAGGTCGGCAATCAGTCTTTGGCATCTTCAATGCCCACGGACAGGCGAATCAGCTGCGGTACGATGCCGTTGGCCAGCCGCTGCTCAAGCGGAATCGAAGCGTGAGTCATGCTGTAAGGCTGGCTGACCAGACTTTCCACGCCACCCCAGGCTTTCGGCGAGGGTAAATAATTTCAGTGAGCGGATCACCTCTGTGGCCCGTTGCGCACGCCTTTCACCACCAGACGAAATCATGCCGCCCGGCAAGCGCCATCTGCTTGCGGGCAAGCGAATATTGCGGGTGTGATTCCAGCCCCGGATAAAATACCTTTTCGACCTGCGGCTGTTGCTCCAGCCATTGCGCAATGGCCAGCGCGTTGGTGCTGTGCTTTTCTACCCGCAGCGACAGCGTACGAATACCACGCAGCGTCAGGAAGCTGCTAAACGGATCCAGTACACCGCCGACTGCGTTCTGCAGGTAGGCAAGCTTGTCCGCCAGCGCGGCGTTATCCCCCACAACTGCCAGTCCGGCGACCACGTCCGAGTGTCCATTCAGGTATTTGGTGGCAGAGTGCACGACGATGTCGAAACCCGTTTCCAGCGGACGATGGATGACGGGCGATGCGAAGGTATTATCGGCCACGCTGATGACGTGATGACGACGGGCGATGTCGGCGATAGCCGCCAGATCCGCCAGTTTAAGCAACGGATTGGTTGGCGTTTCAACCCATACCATTCGCGTATCCGGCCGGATGGCGGCTTCAAGACCGGCCAAATCGTCCGGCTTGACCCAGCTCACCTGCAGGCCGGTGCTACGTTTACGCACATTTTCAATCAGGCGCCAGGTCCCGCCGTAGACATCGTCAATGGCGACGATATGGCTGTCTTTATCCAGCAGTTCAAGCACGGTAGAGATGGCGGCGAGGCCGGAAGCGAAGGCATAGCCGCGGTCCCGCCTTCCAGTTCGGCGATGGCGGTTTCCAGCGCATGGCGGGTCGGGTTGCCGCTGCGCGAATATTCATAGCCGGTGTGCTCGCCGGGTGACGGTTGGCGCAAACGTGGAGGTGGCGTAAATGGGGCATGACCGCGCCATGCCGATCGGTTAAACTCACCGCTGTGTACGCTCAGGTTGCCAGATTTTCATCATGTATTCCTTTATTGCTGAAGACGGTTGCGCCAGGCGGTAAGAACATCGCTGCGCGTAATCAGGCCCAGGAAGCGGTCATTGTCATTAATGACCGCCACCAGACCGCGATCGAAAATGGCGTTCAGGGCGCTTTCCGGGGCGTTTTTTATCGAGGAACTCCACCTGACGGGTCATTGCCGCGGTCACGGGAAGCGAGAAGCGGTCGCCATCGCCACCGATATGGCGCAGAAGATCCCACTCGTCGATGATGCCCACGACCTGACCGTTCTCCAGGACCGGCAACTGGGAGATGTCATACAAACGCATCCGCGCCAGTACGGTGGAGAGGGTGTCATCCGGCGCGGCGGTGACGGTTGCGCCTTCATCGTGGCGCAGGGCAATGTAGTCGGAGAGATCGCCAGCCTGCGGCCGGGAGATCAAACCCTGCTGGCGCATCCAGTCATCGTTGAACATCTTTGAGAGATATTTGTTGCCACTGTCACAGGCGAAGGTCACAACCCGTTTCGGGTGGTCTGTGCCTGGCAATATTTCAGCGCAGCCGCCAGCAGGGTGCCGCTGGAGGAGCCTGCAGGATACCTTCCGTTTTCAGCAGCTCGCGGGCGGTGGTGAAAGCCTCGCGATCGGTGATGCGCCAGGCACGATTCACCCCTTCGATGTGTGCCAGCGGAGGAATAAAGTCTTCACCAATCCCCTCAACCAGCCACGAGCCCGCATCCTGATAGCGCCCCGTTTCTACCTGATCGGCCAGGACCGAACCGGCCGGGTCGGCCAGCACAAATTCAGTCTGCGGTGAGTGCTCAGCGAACCACGCCTGTAGCCCACCCAGCGTCCCGCCAGACCCCACGCCGACGACGATGGCGTCAATCTTACCGTCAAGCTGTTCATACAGTTCAGGCGCGGTGGTGGTGCGGTGCGCCAGCGGGTTGGCTTCGTTATTAAACTGATCGATGTAATACGCCCCCGGCAGTTCATTCGCCAGACGTTGCGCGTAATCCTGATAGTAGGCAGGGTGGCCCTTATTAACATCGGAGCGGGTCAGTACCACCTGAGCCCCCAGTGCCCGCAGGTGGAAAATCTTCTCGCGGCTCATTTTGTCTGGCACCACCAGGATCAGCGAATAGCCTTTCTGCGCGGCGATCAAGGCCAGGCCAAGACCGGTATTTCCCGCCGTGGCCTCAATGATGGTGCCGCCTGGCTGGAGCTGGCCGTTACGCTCCGCTTCGTTAATCATCGACAGTGCAACGCGGTCTTTAATCGAACCGCCCGGGTTCTGGTTTTCCAGCTTCAGAAACAACGAGCAGAGACCGGTATCAAGCTTATGCAGCTGGATAAGCGGGGTGTGGCCAATCAGTTCGGTGACGGAGTGGTAAATCGTCATGGTGTTTTCCTTTCAGGAGGTCATGACAGGATGATAGGGCGGGGAAATTAACCCCTTAAAGAATCCTTCACTCCGTTTTAGAACAGAAAAGAATATAAATGCCGTTTTTGGATGTAGGGATAGCAAGACGTAAAGTGCTCTGGATGTGAGGATGGCTATATCAGTCAAAAATGCTGCAAAATTAACCGTTTTCATCAGGTGATGAACCACTGATATGCACATGCCAGATAATCATTTCTGAAATTGGTCTAAATGCCTGCCGGCGCGAAAACCGCTATTTATTCCTGCAAGTTATAACAAATTCCTTTTTGTTCATTTAAAAGGTGATAACGCCTGTTTACTATCATTTGGACATCCATACTGCTAAACCGCCATGCGCGGGACGGATTACACATAAGAATGATTGTACTCAGCAATATTTCGAAGGTTTTTGACAACGGGAAGGTTGCACTCACTGCCGTTGATAACGTCAATTTGACGATAGAGCAGGGGCAGATATACGGCATTATCGGTTACAGCGGCGCGGGTAAAAGTACTCTTATTCGTTTGCTGAATGGACTGGAAAAACCCACTCGCGGCAGCGTGACCATCAACGGACAGGACATTTCTGCCGCAAAGGGCGAAGCACTGCGCCAGGCGCGTCTGAAAATCAGCATGGTCTTCCAGCACTTCAATCTGCTTTGGTCGCGCACGGTGAGTGAGAATATCGCGTTCTCAATGCAAATCGCCGGTGTGCCAAAAGCCAACATTAAGGCCCGCGTGCTGAACTGGTCGATCTCGTTGGGCTGAAGGGACGCGAGAACGCCTATCCCTCGCAGCTGAGTGGCGGGCAAAAACAGCGTGTGGGGATTGCGCGTGCATTGGCCAATAACCCCGACGTATTGCTTTGCGATGAAGCCACGTCAGCCCTCGACCCACAGACCACCGATCAGATCCTCGATCTGCTGCTGGACATTAACCGCCGCTTCAGGCTGACCATTGTGCTGATCACGCACGAGATGCACGTGGTGCGCAAAATTTGCGACCGCGTGGCGGTGATGGAGAACGGCAAAGTGGTGGAAGAGGGGGAGGTGCTGAGCGTCTTTACCCGTCCGCAGCAGCTATCACTCAGCAGTTCGTCCGCCAGGTGAGCCAGTATGCCGAGGAAGAGACGTTTAATACGGAGCTGGCAGCGGACCTTGAAGGTAGCGTCATCAGGTTGACCTTTACGGGCCACAGCACCCATAAGCCGATCGTGGGCGAGCTGACTCTGCGCTACGGCCTGCCGTTTAACATTCTGCACGGAAAAATGACCCAAACGGCCCCACGGCGTATTTGGGCAACTCTGGGTACACGTCGTGGCATCGGATGAACAACTGAGCAATATCCTCGCCGACCTGAAGCACAGCGATATTGAAGGCGAGGTAATTAAACATGGCTGAGACGCTTTTTCCTCATCTGAAGTGGGAGCAACTCTGGGCGGCGACGCTGGAAACGCTGTACATGACTGCGCTTTCCGGCGTGGCAACCTTTGTTCTTGGGATCGTCCTTGGCCTGGCGCTGTTTTTAACCGCGCGCGGCGGGTTGTTCTACAACCGCACGGTCTACAGCGTGATTTCAATTGTGGTGAACGTGTTTCGTTCTATCCCGTTCATCATTCTGATTGTGCTGTTGATCCCGTTCACGAAAACCCTTGTCGGCACCATTCTTGGCGCCAACGCGGCGCTGCCGGCTCTGATTGTCGGTGCGGCACCGTTCTACGCACGCCTGGTCGAAATTGCCCTGCGTGAAGTGGACAAGGGGGTTATTGAAGCCACGCGCTCAATGGGCGCACGGCTGAGCACCCTGGTGTTTCGGGTTTTACTGCCGGAGTCATCACCTGCACTGGTATCAGGTATTACGGTAACGCTGATTGCTTGGTGAGTTACAGCGCCATGGCGGGGGTGATTGGCGCAGGCGGTTTGGGAAATCTGGCTTATCTGGAAGGATTCCAGCGCAACCATGGCGACGTCACGCTGGTGGCGACGGTGACCATTCTGATCATCGTTTTCATTATCCAGTTCTGCGGCGACGTCCTGACCTCACTGTTAGATAAACGATAATCTCTAATAACACACAGGAACCATCATCATGAAAAAACACTGACACTGATCGCCGCAGCAACCCTGAGCGCCCTGAGCTTTGCCACCTGGGCTGATACCCTGACCGTGGGGGCATCCGACACGCCGCACGCCGAAATTCTGGAGCAGGCGAAGCCTATCCTGGCGAAGCAGGGTATCGATCTGGAGATCAAACCTTTCCAGGACTACATTCTGCCCAACACCGCGCTGGCGGGTCATGATATTGACGCTAACTATTTCCAGCATATTCCTTACCTGAACAGCGTGCTGAAAGATCACGCCGGTGATAAGGATTATGATTTTGTCAGCGCGGGCGCGATCCACATCGAGCCAATCGGCATCTACTCCAAAAAATACAAATCCCTGAAAGATCTGCCGCAGGGCGGCAAAATCATCATGCGTGATGCTGTGTCTGAAGAGGGTCGCATTCTCTCTATCTTCGAAAAAGAGGGGGTGATCAAACTGAAGCCGGCATCGACAAAGTGACCGCGCGTATCAGCGATATCGTGGAAACCCGAAAAAACTGCAGTTTACGCCTAACGTGGAAGCCTCTCTGCTGCCACAGATGTACAACAACGACGAAGGTGACGCGGTCGTGATTAACGCCAACTACGCGATTGATGCGGGCCTTGATCCTGTACATGACCCGATTGCGGTAGAGAGTGGTGAAAATAACCCGTATGCCAACATCATTACCGTTCATCGTGGTGACGAGAAGAAGAAAGATATCGTCGCGCTGGTGAACGTTCTGCACTCCAAAGCGATCCAGGACTGGATCCGCACCAAATACAAAGGCGCAGTGATCCCGGTAAACAACTAATTTATTGATTTTACGAATGAAGCCCGGCGGGTCTCTCGCCGGGCTTCTTTTTTGTATCCGGGCGATGAATCATTTAAGCTGAGAGTTTAGGGCAATGGAGTGATGACGATGGGTAATGTGACCAAAGACGAAGCGCTGTATCAGGAGATGTGTCGGGTGGTCGGGAAGGTCGTTCTGGAGATGCGTGATTTGGGGCAGGAGCCGAAGCATATTGTCATTGCGGGGGTGCTGCGTACGGCGCTGGCGAACCAGCGCGTAAAACGTAGCGAGTTAACCACCCAGGCGATGGAAACCGTGGTCAAAGCGCTGGCCGGTTGAAGCGCCAGCGTTTCGCAAGCTGCTCAAGGGAGCAGCAGAGCAGGTAGTAGACCACACCCGTAAAGATAAAAATGGCTGCCGGGTAAATTTGCACCCGGTTGTTCACCTGGCCGGCCACCGTGGTGAGCTCAGGGACATTCACAATAAACGCCAGCGACGTATCCTTCAGCAGGCTGATAAAAATCCCCACCAGTGACGGCAGAATATTGCGCAGCGCCTGCGGCAGCAGCACGCGCGACAGCGTTTGCCGGGTACTGAAACCCTGAGACAGGGCGGCCTCGTACTGCCCTGACGGTAAGGCGCTGAGTCCGGCCAGTACTGAATGCATAACCGAGGCCGCGGTAAACCAGGCCAGGGCCAGCGTGACGGTGAGCGCCCCCGGGAGATCGCCGCCGGTGATGAGCGGCAGCAGATACCACATCCAGAAAATCACAAAGATTAGCGGGATCCCGCGAATTAACTCCGCCCATACAAAGAGCGCCTTGCGCACAAGCCCCGTAAACGCCAGCCAGGCACGCGAGAGCAATTCCACCGGGCAGGGCGAGAGCCGCCGCGCCCAGCGCCATCAGCAATGAGAGCAAGACCC
>ENA-OQHY01000220-OQHY01000220.1-human-gut-metagenome-genome-assembly--contig:-NODE-220-length-33342-cov-4.466777_pt1 | contig 33342 bp, 35 predicted proteins | sample MGYA00242570_ERZ504733 | MGnify/ENA primary metagenome ERZ504733 (study PRJEB26092, sample SAMD00036219) | human gut metagenome | host: Homo sapiens | study: EMG produced TPA metagenomics assembly of... | reverse complement strand
TCACGGACTCACCGAGGAAGCCAGCAAGCCGCTCGTGGCAAAGGTGGTGTAATGGTGCGCTCGGAAAGAAATTGAACAATTAGAAACGTTATATATTTAATAATTTAAGAAATGGGATTATTAACAGGTAAGACTGCCCTCGTCACGGGAGCAGCCCGCGGCATCGGAAAGGCTGTCGCTATGAAGTTCTTTAGCTTTGTCCTGAAGGGCAATTGAGCAGGAAGCCCCCACTTCAAAATCTGTAAGATTTAAGTGGCGGGAGCATGTCACAGAAATGGATGTGTGTCAATATGGGAATGTTCGTTAACCCTGATAATCTGGCATTTCAGGCAGCTTTGAATGCAAAGATCTATGTTGATAAAAGTGGAATCCTCAATTATACAAACAGTGTTCTGGGGTCAACAGATGCTTTTATATGCAATAGTCGTCCAAGAAGATTTGGAAAATCTGTTACTGCAAATATGCTTACAGCGTATTACAGCAAAGGATGCGATTCAGAAGAAATGTTTTCCAGACTGAAAATCAGTCAGGCAGAAGATTTTAGAAAACATCTGAATCAGTATGATGTGATTCATTGGGATATTCAATGGTGCATGGGGCCTGCCAATGGTCCTGAGAAAGTTGTTTCTTATATTTCAGAAAAGACAATTTTAGAATTAAGAGAATATTATCCTGATGTACTTCCGGCAGAAAATCATTCCCTGGCAGAGACACTGGCACGGATCAATACTGTAACTGGCAGAAAGTTTATTGTGATTATTGATGAATGGGATGTTCTGATTCGCGATGAAGCTGCAAAAGAGGATATCAAGAATGAGTATATCCGCTTCTTACGTGGTATTTTCAAAGGGACAGAGCCTACAAAATATATTCAGCTTGCATATCTTACAGGTATTTTGCCAATTAAAAAGGAAAAAACTCAGTCTGCCTTAAACAATTTTGATGAATTTACCATGGTAAGTCCAAGTATTCTGGCGCAGTATATCGGATTTACGGAAGCTGAAGTACAAAAGTTGTCAGATAAGTACCATCAGGATTTTGATAAGGTAAAGAAATGGTATGATGGATATCTGCTGAAAGATTACCAGGTTTATAATCCCAGAGCTGTTATCAGCGTAATGTTGAAAGGGGAATATAAGAGTTACTGGTCGGAAACAGCCTCTTATGAAGCGATTGTGCCTTTTATCAATATGAATTATGATGGCTTGAAAACAGCAATCATTGAAATGCTTTCCGGCTCATCTGTCAAAGTTAATACAGCAACATTCAAAAATGACACTGTTAATATTCAAAGTAAGGATGATGTACTGACTTATATGATCCATTTGGGATATCTTGGATATGATCAGACAGAAAAAATTGCTTTTGTTCCCAATGAAGAAATCCGTCAGGAACTGACTAATGCTGTAAAAAGTAAGTCATGGAATGAAATGCTTATGTTCCAACAGGAATCAGAGACTTTACTTGATGCAACGCTGGATATGGATAACGAAACAGTTGCTGCACAAATTGAGAAAATTCATAATGAATACGCTTCTGTCATCAGGTATCATGATGAAAATTCATTAAGCAGCGTATTAGCCATTGCCTATCTGGGAACCATGCAGTATTATTTTAAACCGGTTCGTGAATTTCCTACAGGACGCGGATTTGCAGATTTTATTTTTATCCCTAAGCCTGAATATAAAAGTGCTTATCCTGCATTGGTTGTTGAACTGAAGTGGAACCAGAAAGTACAGACGGCAATACAGCAGATTAAAGACAGAAAATACCCATCCTCGATTTCAGATTATACCGGTGATATTTTGCTTGTGAGAATTAATTATGACAAGAAAAGTAAAAAGCATCAGTGCATAATTGAAAAAGTGTAATAGCATCTGAAAAACATGCGCACATTGGGGTCTGATCGTGCGTCCAGCAAAGGGTATATAGTCCGGTGGGTGGAAGACAATATATGAACTTATGTGACTTACATTGAATATACTTACGCTAACCTAAGATAATTGTTGTATAAGGAAAAATATAACTTTGACTTGAATAATAAAAAAAATGTGGTATAGTAATTATATACAGAACCATATAACCATATTTTTCATAAAAAACAATTGCTTTATTTATCGATTATTTTGAAGAATAATTTTTAAAAAGATTATTATTTATAACCTTATAACCAGTTTTTTAATTTGGTATTTGAATTATATTCATTTAAGTAGGCGATAGAAATGTCTGTTGTTAGCTTGGTATATAAAAAGACAGATTCCGTTAGACGGTTGAGCCAAACTTTGGAAGGTTAAGGCTAAATAAATTAAATATTCAACGCATTAACGATCGCTATCTGAGCTATGGCGGTCGTTTTTGCATTTCTTATCAAGAATACGAACTATGTAAGTACCAAGAATACTACTAACAGTTCCGTAAACTATAGTAAAAATAACAAAAGATACTGTCATGTGTATATCCTCCTTCTTGGGTATTTCCGTCATGAAGTCATGAGGATATTTATATAAACAGAACATCGCTGTTCTGACATGACTCAACCGCCTAACCATCCCAATCTAGCCTGAAACTGAAATGTTGGAATCTGCCTATGGAGATATTATAAGATTTTTCGTAAAGCATGTCTACTATAAATTTACATTTTTACACGATCATGACCTGTAATGAGATCTTTAATCTGGAACATCCGGATGGGAGCAAATCTGATTAGTGACAAACTGAGAAATCAGGGACACGGACACCGGATTATTCGATCAGCAACATTTTATTTATAATGGATAATTTGATATAAATTACTTCAATTTGGATAACGGATAACTATATATCATTCCATTAGTCATGTCTGAAAGGGCATTGGCGGGAGCGATGCTGGCTTTCGTAAATGGGGCTTTACTTGGGGGCTATGTTTATAGCAAAAGTTCTTTGGGGTTAGAAGGTAAACGTCAAATCATCCGCCCATCTATAATATAACGCCACCTCATCAGCGGCGCGATTTTCTGCATTCATCCGGAAGTTCTTCCGACCAGGGCATCAGATCATCCAGTTCTGCCGGATTTATCTTTCCATTCACATCGCAGCGTTTCGGCAGTTCTGTGAGGATATGCCGAAAATAATAGTATGGACGCAGGCTATTCAGTTTAGCGGTTTCAGAAATACTGTACACCATAGCATTTGCAGAGGCTCCATTTGCCGTGTTATGGAACATCCAGTTTTTCTTTCCGATACAGAAAGTACGGATGGAACGTTCAGAAGCTGAGTTATCGATTGGTACATCTCCGTCTGTCAAAAACACTTTCAGGTAAAGTTCCTGATTGACCAGATACTGCAGTCCCTGGCCTGTTTTTGATTTTGGCGGGACCGTACACTGAGAAAGCTGTTCTTTCACCCACGCAAAGAAATCCTCAACCATCGGCTGGATGATCTCCTGCCGTTTTTGAAGACGTTATTCAGATGAGAGCTTTTTCAGCTCGGTATCTGCAGTATAGAATCCCCCGATTTTCTGCAGTGCTGTATATGCGACCGAACTGTGCCCAGCAGAGGGATCCTTTTTATCCATCGCCTTTACCGCATCCGCAAAATCACGTCTGGCATGTGCCCAGCAGTTTGCATTGGTCACATCCGGCAGTTTTTTATCTACCAGATGATACTGCTGTAACCCATCCGTGACAAGGATCCCTTTATAATCCCTGTAGAATTCCAGTGGCTTTTGATGATCCCGGTCTTTCTGGTATTCGTATATCACGACAGGCGCTCCTGATAAAACTCGCCGGAACGATGCACCCACATGTAACATTTGCTGTTGGATGGCTGCTGTCCTTTATGACCTGTGTCGGTGTTTCATCTGACTGTGTGACATGCAGTTTCAGAAGTTATAAAGGAAAACGAGAGCATAGGCTACTAACGTTGCTCTAAAAGACCACATTGGGGTCAGACCCCATGAAATCCAAATAAAAGAAATGAATCAGAGCTAAAAGTTCTGTAAAAGAAACATGAAATATCTTGCAAAAACTTATCATGAGTGATAAAATCTCGTAAATGAGTTATCAGAGATGGAATGGAGATAAACAAATGCAGGAGAACATGAAAGAATACCTGACAGAAAAGGAAGCCAAGGAAAAGAGGCTGGAAGTATATACAGAGAAGATCCAGGAAAAGGTGTTGAGCAGATCTTCGGAAACAATCCGGCAGTTAGTGGAGGAGAGACACCGCCAGAAAATGACGCAGCAGGAAATAGCGGATATTACAGGGATAAAACCGTCGAATATGGCCCGGTTTGAGAGCGGTGGCAGGGTACCAACGCTGGTTGTACTGGAGAAATATGCGAATGCACTTGGAAAACATATTGAAATAAAATCTGTGATGACTGACAGATTTTTATTTGGGATAATCATAGATGATACTATTATTAAAAATAGCGAAGCAAAATGGAGGGAGAAAGATCGCAAGAAAATTAAGGGACTGGTATCCGGGGGCAATTTACCATATCATGCACAATATATAATTGGGATTAAAAAAATATTTATATGGAATAATAGTTTCGCTATGTATCATATCTGGTGAGATGTTATTTTAACAATAAAATGTTGTATTTATACGTTTATGGGGTGGAATGAATATTTAATTGGTTGATGATAAGAAAGGTGGATTATAATGATTGAAAGTGAATTATATTACTTGGTAAAATCATATCGAGATGCAATAGAACAAGCGCATAAAAAAAATAGATTTTGTAAATGGCCATTTAATCAATTCCCGGAGGCCTGTTGCGGACAAGCTTCAGATATTTTGGCAAGGTTTTTAGGGGAGCAAGGCATTTATACAAAGGTTGTTAGTGGAAGTGATTCAAATACAACTCATGCTTGGCTTGTGCTAGATGATTCTATTTTGCAGAAAAATATACAAAGAGCTGAAGAAGCCACAGATTATGAAGAAGTAAATAAAATGAATAGGATTTTAGAAGGATATGGCTATAATAAAGAAATAAATATATATCCTTACTGTGATCTTGATTCTATTCTGAGGGGATGTACAATTATTGATATTACGGGAAGTCAATCCCAGTTTAGACTGGATTCCAAGTACTTTAATTATAACATTCCAATATATATTGGTGAAATGGATGATTTTCATAATTTGTTTGATATTAATAGTATTAATGAGTTCAGAAATGATGATAAATTGGATAATATTTATAGGATAGTCCAACAATATCTGTAATTTATGCGGATAATTAATTTAATCTTGATGCCTTTTCAAGGTGAGCTGCATTTTGCGCCCTCCGGCGGTCGCAAATGCGTTTTAGAACGGCCGCTCTGCGGAGCATAACGGCCGTCCGTTTTTAGCACCACATTGGGGTCTGACCCAATGAAATAAACAATTTGTAAGTAACCTAAATGTTTGCTACTGGTCTCTCAGTTCTGCTTTTAAAATTTCTATAAATAAAACTTTAAATTGTATTTTTCATAGTAATCCGTTATACTAAAGACAATATATAGCGGATTTTTATTAGTGGATTTATTGAAATTTCCAGATTCACTAGTGTTCAGGAAGGCGGCATATTGTATGTGTGAATTTAATATCCAGGAAATAGAACTTTTTAATTACAGGCAGTTTGAAGATAAGAAATTTGTGTTAAATTCAAGAATGAATGTTTTTGCAGGAAAGAATGGCTCTGGTAAAACAACAGTACTGGAAGCGGCTAATGTCGTGCTGGGGGCATATCTTGCAGCGTTTAAGACATATGTACCTTCCAGGTTTGTGTTTAATATCAAATCAACTGATGCAAGACGAAAGACTCAGATTTCAGATGATAGCAGAATTCTTACTGCTGGTGCAATCCCACAGTATCCTTGCAAGGTTAGTTGTAAGGCTGCATGGAATATTGATTATGAGTCTATTGGTTTTCAGCGTGTTCTTTTGAAACAGGATGGCAGAACTAAGTTTGGTGGAAAAAATCCAATGCAGCAGACTGTAATTGAATGGGAAAGCAAAATCGCAAATGCAGATCACTCTGATGAAGATGTTATTCTGCCACTGGTATTATACCTTAGTTCAGCACGACTTTGGAAAGATGGAAATAAAAGAACAGTAAAGACAGGCGTATTGAGCAGAACAGACGCATATAGCCACTGCCTTGATGCGCAGCATGGATTGGATATTGCATTTCGATATATAGATACGCTTAAAGCTGTTGCAGTTGAAGAAAATGATGGAAAAATTTTCCCGGCTTATGAGGTCATTTTGTGGGCGGTTAATGAGGCGTTTAGAGATGAGTTAAAATCAGGTGAAAAAATTATATTTTCTACAAAATATGAGGATGATATTATTGCACTTAGAACATCTGAAGGAACCGTTCTTCCATTTCAGATGTTGAGTGACGGTTATAGAAACGTTATCAAGATAATCTTGGATATTGCAGCAAGAATGTGTATATTAAATCCATATTTGAAGGAGAAAGCCTTACAGGAAACACCGGGTATTGTTCTTATTGATGAAATTGATTTAAGTTTGCATCCAACCTGGCAGAAAAGAATTATTGGGATTTTAAAACAACTGTTTCCTAAAATTCAGTTTATCTGTGCAACACATTCGCCTTTTATTATTCAATCACTTGAAGAGGGTGAGCTGATCACATTAGACCAGCCTCTGGAATCTGAATATTCAGGAGAGAGTATTGAAGATATTTCGGAGGATATTATGGGGGTTGTGTTACCTCAATATAGTGAAAAAAAGAGAAAAATATATGAAGCTTCAAAGCTGTATTTTGAAGCACTTACACAGGCAAAATCGCAGGAAGACATAGACAGGCTGGGAAAAAGACTGGCGGAACTGGAGGCTGAATACAGCGAAAATCCTGCTTATATGGCGTGGGTACATCAGCAGTATCTGGAACAGAAATGGAAAGTGAAAAAGAATGAGACCAATAAATAAGGGGGAGTCTCCATATAAAAAATAAATGAATATAAGGACGCATTGCCATATTTAGAGAGACGGATAGGAATGTATTGTTCTTATTGTGAATTTTCTATACCACATGTTCCTGAGGTAGAACATGTGGTTTCAAAATCCAAAGGTGGAGATTTAACAGACTGGAATAATCTTAACCTGGGATGTAAATATTGTAATACACGAAAAAAGGCACAGACAATGCCGGAAAATAAAAAAAACTATTTGTGGCCAGATGAAGATAATACTGCTATCGCATATTCGTACATTAATGGTATCCCAAAGGTGAATGAAGAGTTATTGATAAAACTGGATTCAACAGGGGATTACCTGAAAAGAGCACGTAATACATATAACCTTGTAGGTTTAGGCAATCTTCCTATGGGAAAAGATAGAGATAGACGATTTGGACAAAGAAATACAGCTTATCAAAAAGCATTAAACTCGCTGGAACACTGGAATCATATGAAAGACCTGTCAAAAGAATATCAGAATGATATGAAAAATCAGATTATTATGACGGCATTGGGAGATGGATTTTTTTCGATATGGATGGAAGTGTTTTGCGACGAACCGGAAATACGACTAGCACTCATAGAGGCTTTTCCAGGAACCAATCTGAATTATTATGATGAGAAAGGATGCGTTAAAGAAATTATATGACAAGGATTCAGTATAATCTGGATGAGGTAATGGTTATCAAGTCTACGATCCCGGTTGGCTTTACAGCAGTGTGAGAGCGAAATATCACTGTGACAATATTATTTAAAGTCAGCACATTGAGATCAGACGTGCGTCCAGTAAAGGGAGAAAGCCCCATCAATAATCACAGCATTGAATGTGAACTTCCAGTAATTTTTCCGCCTAAAGAAAAAAGAACAAAAATAAAATCATAAAAAATCCCGGTTTTCTGCGCTTTTCCATTGCAGACAGCCGGGAAATATAGTACACCTATTTTAGGTGGATAACCGCCTAAAAGGAGGGCGCTATGTATCTGGATTTTTTAGTGAAAGTACCAACTGTAAAAGGCAAAATCACACGGAGAAAAAAGTCAAATGTTGTATATATAGAGTATGAGTATGACCGGGTTTATGATCCATCCCGGAAGTATACTTTTCTCAAAAGAGTAACGATCGGAAAACTGTCAGATACGGATCCGGAACTCATGAAACCGAATCAAAATTTCCTGAAATATTTCCCCGATGCAGAGCTTCCGGAAAGCAAAAACAGGACTTCCAGAAGTAGCTGTCTCAGGGTAGGAACATATTTTGTACTGCGTAAGATCATAGAAGAATGCAGCTTGAACGATATCCTTGGAAAGTATTTTGGATCGCGTGATATGGGGCTGTTTTTAGATCTGGCTGTTTATTCGATCATAGCGGAAAACAATGCAGCGCAGTACTATCCGGATTATACATACAACCATCCACTTTTTACGGAAAAGATGAAACAATACAGTGATTCAACCGTATTAGATTTCCTGAATTCAGTAACAGATGATCAGAGTACAGGATTTCTGAATACATGGAATGAGTCACGGAATTACCATGAAAAGATTTATATTTCTTATGATTCAACGAATAAAAACTGTCAGGCCGGGGATATAAAAATGGTTGAATTTGGGCATCCGAAAGTAGATATGGGAGAGCCGGTATTTAATTATGCAGTTGCGTATGATACTCATAATCAGGAACCATTATTTTATGAAAAATATCCAGGAAGTCTGAATGATATCTCCCAGCTTCAGTTCATGCTGGATAAAGCATCCGGATATGGTTATAAGAAGATCGGATTCATTCTGGACAGGGGATATTTCAGCTGCGAGAATATACAATATATGGATAAATGTGGGTATAGTTTTGTTATCATGGTGAAAGGGATGTCTGCCCTTGTGAATGAACTGATCCTGGAAAATAAAGGGACATTCGAAAATAAGCGGGTAAACAATATCTATGAATATGGAGTTTACGGAAAGACAATACGGCACAAACTGTATGCAAGTGATAAAAAAGAGCGTTATTTTCATCTGTATCATAGTATTTCCAAAGAAAGCGCAGAACGGATAGAGATTGAAAATCGGATCAACCAGATGACGCAGTATCTGAAAAAGTACCAGAATAAAGTAAAGGAATTCGGTCCTGGATTTGAGAAGTATTTTAACCTTTATTATGATGAAAAGAGCCAGGCTTTTATACTACCAGAAGAACGGTGCAGTGTGGTAGAAAGAGAACTGGATCTGGCAGGATATTTTTGTATCGTTACATCGGAAAAGATGAGTGCGAAGGAAGCAATCGAACTGTATAAGAGCAGGGATGTATCGGAGAAACTATTCCGCGGAGACAAATCATATCTGGGGAATAAGAGCATCCGGGTGTATTCAGAAGAATCAGCAAGAGCGAAGATATTTGTTGAATTTGTAGCCATGATAGTGCGCTGCAAAGATGTATATAAAACTAAAAGAAGAAATGAAAAAACTGGATAAGAAACTGAACTATATGACTGTACCGGCGGCAATAAAAGAGCTGGAAAAAATAGAAATGGTACGTCAGTTAGACAATATATACCGTCTGGATCATGCAGTAACAGCGAACCAGAAAGTAATATTGAAAGCCTTTGGACTGGATGCGAATAGTATAAAATACTTTGCGTCAGAACTGAGTAAGGAACTGAAAGAAGCAGAATAAGGAAGGAAAATAAAGATGGCAAGAACAAGAAAAACAAGTAAGGAAGCATTGGAAGAAAAGATTGAAAAAGCAGAGGCTGATGTGATCGCAGCGAAGAAAAAGTATGATCAGGCAACAGCAAATCTGAAAGAACTGTTAGACAAGCGGGATGCCATAAGAAAAGAAGAGATCCTGTCAGCAGTTGTAAAAAGTGGGCGGTCATATGAGGAGATCATGAACTTTTTAAATGCAGGATCAGATGGAGAAAAGACGGAAAAATAGAATTGTTTTGAGTCGCAGATATAGCGACACTTGATTTAGGCGGAAAAAAACTGGAAGTTCACAATGAGCTGAAGGATTTTTAGACGAGCACAAAAAAAGGGTAAAAATGGTAATTTACAGAAAATTCAGTTAATTACTTGTAAAAATAGCTCTAGGAAAGCAGTAAAATCAAGGGTTCCGAGAAGCTACCGTAGAAACGAAAGTAAGCCCGAAATTCCGAAAAGAAAAAGAGAGCATCAGATATATCCAAGAGAAGAATCTCCGGATATGCTGATGCTTGACTTGTTTTTAGCTCATTTAAAGACAATGAGGAGCTGTCAGAAGAATATGGGGCTATCGTATAGATGTTTTGAGTTAAGAAGGGATACGTGGAATGAATAAGTAGAATTCTGTAGTTGCTATGTTCCCTCAAAAGATATATACTTAAATTACAAATAAAAGCTGGTCAAGGGAGAGACTTATGGATGTGAAAGACAGTATTTCTGTAACACTAAAGACGATAGATGGAAAAGAAACGAAAGATCAGTCAGCAAAGAATATTTTTTCATATAAACCAATTATGAGTAATATTCTAAAATATACTGTAGAAGAATATAGAGACTGCTCCCTGGAAGAAATTATGAATTGTATAGAAGGTGATACGATTCAGATAGGAACCGCGTTGGTAGAAGAGGATATGGCAAAAACCATACGTGGAGAGGATACAGAATTTCATACGACAGATGAAGCACCAGCAGCATTTGATATTCTGTTCCGTTCTTTAAATCCAAAAGCAGAAGGAAAGCTTCTGGTAAATCTTCATATTGATTTTTAGATACAGCAAAATTACACACCGGGTTATCCGGTTGTAAAAAGAAGTATATATTATGGCTGCCGTAAATTGTCTGCACAATTAGATAAGATAGGGGAAAATGGAAAAGGATATGGTCATTTAGAAAAAGTGTACAGTATCTGGATCTGCCTCGATAATATTCCCAGGAAACTGGAAAATACCATATCATATTATAAGATGCAGAATTACAAAAATGAGGGAATCAAAGACAAAGAGTTCCGAATTGATTCCTGGGAATCAGATCTTTTGGAGATTATAATAGTACGGCTCGGTGGAGAAGGACAGGAAGAAAAGGGACTTTTGGATCTCTTATATGGATTATTTTCCGGAAACCAGAAAAAAGTATTATCATATATTCCAGATTCGGATAATCAAGTTCGTCAGAAGGAGGTGTCTGATATGTTAAGTATGATTTCTTATGCAGAGGAAAATGGAATAAAAAAGGGCGAAAAAAAAGGTGAAAAAAAGGGTGAAAATCGATTAGGAGCACTTATAAATATTCTATTAAAGAATAAACGTTATTCAGATGCTGAGAAAGCATCTGAGGACGAGGTGTATCGTGAACAACTATATAAAGAATATAAATTATAGAAATGGGTGGTTATTTTGAAAACTCCGGGGACTTAAATTTTCGACGACTGGTGATGCTCGAAAGGGTGCTCGTTTCAATCGGAATTGGAGTCTGCATCCTATGAAGTCCAGGTTTTAGTTTTTGCCATTCTAAAGATAGTCTCAGCATATTGTGCTTTTGTCAAGGACATTGAGGTCAGACCGTGCGTCCAGCAAAGAGCATGCAGTCCGACAGGTGGAAATTATAATATAATAAGATTTAGGTAATTAAACAATATCGCATACATAATACAGAAAATGTACTATTTAATCGGAGAAAAATATGTATAGAGAAAGAGTGAACGAAAAACTACCGACAGAATATTTGTTGCATGAATTTGATGAATTGATTTCCTGTAAGAGCCTTGGTAGTTATAATTGTTGTGAAATGGTTTCGATATATCTATGCCAAAGAGAAAAGGAAATGCCGGATAATGTATATACAATTTTTGTATTTGAAACAAGACCGAACGTAGAAAAGAGCTCGGAGAGACTTTTAAAAAAGCTTAAAAGTATTACTGATACATATTCATTAGGAATACAGAGAAAGGTGCTGGATGTATCAGAAGTTCGAAGTATTTTTGAATTGTTATGCAACAGTAGAGATAAGAAGGAAGTAGACATCGGAGATGGAAGGTTAGAAACAGGATATCTGGAAGGGGTATCGAAAGTTTTTATTCAGCAGGACAGTACAAAAGAGATGCTTTTAAACAAAGTATTAAAAAATAATTTTATTAATGGAAGTTATATTTTGGAATTTTTTGACTGTGATAAAAAGATTGTAAATGTGTTGAACACAGTGCAGTTCAGAAAGATGACAGATACAATATTCGATGCAATTCCAATTGATTTGTTTTCTGTATCAGATCGTATTGGGAATTTTGTGTTTCAATTTCCGTCAACGAATGTAAGGGTTTCTTATAAAAAAGATGATATGGAGAGACAGTTAACGTATGATGTGTCATTTGATAAAGAATGTGAGTCAGATGATCAATTTCTGGTATTGTCAGAAGGCGTTTTTGATGATTCGATTATTTCATTTGGTACCAGGACATTTAAACAGGAAGGATGTAATACTACATTTGAAGTTGGTGATGCTTCCCGATTTTGCAGGACAACGATAATTGATGTAAAACGGCAATTGATTTTGTCGCGTCAGGAAACAAGCTTTATAAGAAGAATGACGTATGTGCTGCAGATGGGTGCACAGTATGGAGAACAGCGTATCATTTATGATGAAACAGGACAGGTTGTTGACATTATTGAACCCATATCAGCGGAGAATGTTAATATTATAGAACAACCTGTTATTCGGACGCGAGATAGTCATATACATAAGCGTCAGTATAGCAGACGAGTTGATGAGTTATATGCCAGAGCTGAGTTTAGACGGTATGGAAGAGATTCAGAACCGCAGAAAGCTTTGAAAGATGTGATTGCATTGATGAATCGTGCACAAACAGGAAGGTGTATCTGTGGGATCCTTATCTGACAGTTGAGGATATTTTACATACTTGGTATTTTACGAAAAGTATGAATGTAACGTTATATGCAATTACATCTGGTGAAATTGCCGAAAAAAGTAAAATGAGTGTATGTGATTGGATAGAACAGCAGCAGGAAATTATGGAGAAAAGGAGTAATCATTATGGTATACATGTAGAGCTTAGATGCCAGTGGGCTGATTATGGTTACAGTTTTCATGATCGTTTTCTCATGGTGCTTAATTTAGATCAGGATACCTCTTCTGTCTGGTCACTGGTACATCTGTGAATAGCCTTGGAAATAAACATCATATTATTCAAAGTGTGGAACATCCACAGATGATGATAGACGCATTTGAAGAATTATGGAATGAGTTGGATGCTCCGGAATGCCTGGTATGGAAGAAAGGAGTATGATGGAGAAGACAATAAAAAAAGATATTTGGGAAATGATCAGTTCGGTGAGTTATAGTACTCATATTGCTGGTAACGCAGGAAGGCTGATCAGAAATTTTTTGAACATTTGCAGGAAGGTATTGCTGATAATGATTTGGATAAGATATATGAATTCATTGATGCGTATGAGAGGGGAAAAAGTATAAAACCTGATGAATTAGTCTGCAGATTGTTTCAAAAAGCATATAGGGAGGACTCTGCACGTTTATGCCAGCTTTTGGCAGAGAAAAATAACATTGTAGATTATTGGATATTTCTTTCAACTTGCTGTGAAACAGATATGCTTGTGGATTTTGCAAAGATGGATGTAGCATATCCTTGTTTCTATTATGAATGTGCCAGGATTTTGTTGAAACGGACATCGGGTATAGATGAAAAATGCAAAGAGGCAATAATTGCAGCGGTCAAGAGAATTGCTGACAGGGATTTGGCGTTGTGGGAGCGCTGGGTACAAAGAAAGGAACATAATACAAATTGGCAGCAGCTTCTTTTTAGCGTTCTTTCTAAAGTCAGCAGAGAAGCGCTGAAGCGTTTTGCACAGACAATCAATCTGGATATGATGCTGCAGAATCATAAAGAGGATATTGTGGCTTGGGAATTTGAAAGGTTATCGGATACATCAAAAAAATATATCTTAGAAAATATAAGTAAAGATATTTTGGAGAATTGGAATTTATTGTTCGAGAAAAAGAAGAAAAAACATGAGAATTTAAGAGAAATATGGTTTTCTGGTTACTTTAGTTTAATTTTGAATTCTCTTCAATATGATTTGAAAAATAAGGAGGAGTGGAAACTTAGTTTTTTAAATTACGAAAAAATATTAGAAAAAGATATGTATGCATGGTATGAGAAAACGACACATATGTGTTGCGCTTTTTTCTATGATATAACGCAGATATTTTATATTGTACTGGCAGGGCAGGAAAAGCAGATTATAGAGGCGGATGAAAGCGTGACTCAAAGTATCAGGAAGATACAGTTATTTATACGGCGGCATGAGGATTACTGGAAGGATCATGTTAAACAAAAAATAGAACTGGAACATAGACTAGAGGCGATGTTGTAGATTTAAGTGGAAATTCATAACCAGTAAAGGACAAAGGATGAATATTTTAATAGTAGGAAATGGATTTGATTTGGCACATGGTTTGCCCACGAAATATGCGGATTTTCTGAAGTTTATAGATTTTTTTTACAAGCATAAGGCACAAGAAAGTTCAGGATTAGAATTGATTGCGGGAGAGGATATCAATTGCTATAAGTATTTTACAGACTTATTTAACAGTAAACAAGATTCTGAATTTGATCAGTATTTATATGATCAATCAAGAAAAACAATTCATGAGTTAAGTGATTTGTGCAAGGATAATGCATGGATTAAATATTTTTCAGAGGTGTATAAAAGCAGAGAGCAAAAAGGAAAAGACGGGTGGATTGACTTTGAAAGTGAAATTTCCCTGATTATACAGACATTCAACAGTGTAAGCAGGGATATACAAGAGACCATACAAAAGGGAGGCGTAGGAACGGTGCTTTCACAAAGGCAATTAAACGTTCTTGCACTATTTTTGGAAAAGATGGATAGTTCATCAGGAATGGCGACCCATGTCTGGAAAAAAGAAGAAATTGACTTTTGGAAACAGAAACTTCTGGAAGATCTGAATAAACTTACACGTGCACTTGAAATTTATCTCTCAGATTATATTAGCAATTTTATGCTGGGAAATGGACTGCCAGATATAAAAAACTTGCCATATTTGGACAAAATTTTATCGTTCAACTATACATGTACATATCAGAGGATATACGGAGAACATCCGTTTTTGGAGTTTGATTATGTGCATGGAAAAGCTGATTTAAGGAATGATATCCAATCTACAAATATGGTGCTTGGAATTGATGAATATCTGGAAGGAGATGCGAGAGATAAAGACCTCGAATTTATAGAATTTAAGAAATTTTTTCAAAGAATACATAAGGAAACAGGGGGCTTATATGAAGGCTGGCTTGAGGAAATTCAGTCTGAGAAAAAATATATGAAATATCAGCAATCGTTAAAGAGAATGGAATAGTTAAAAAGCATCACAGAGTAGTTAAGTACCATAAAGTTTTATATTTGGACATTCATTAGACATTACGGATAAGGATATATTAAGAAAATTTATTTTAAACGAAAATGTTAAGATAATAATTTTTTACACCGATAAAGAGGATTATAAAAAGAAGATTATCAATCTGATAAAAATTATAGGGCAGGATGAATTGGTAAAGAGAACGGGTGGGAAAAATAAAACAATAGTGTTTCAAAAGATAAATACGTGCACATTGGAATCTGATTCCATGAGGGAAAAATAAAAAAGAATAAAGCAGGGGAAGATTTGTGAATCCAGACAATAGTGCATTTCAGTTTGCTCTGAATTCCAGAATATATGTGGATAAGACAGATCTTATTAGTATGCACGATGGAGAAAGAGATGAAGAAATGTCTTGTCAATGATTGACAATCGGTAGTATATCTGCTATATATGAGACATATATCTGAGAAAAATCGTTAACCGTTCGGTTATTTAATTTCCCTGTGTGACAATATGATAGAAATGATATACAGAAAAACATGACATATTAAAAGTAAAGGGTGATAAGATGCTTACAATTGTAAATGGAGTTACATCTAAACAGGTGCTTGCAAATGAAATTATAAATCTTTTGGAAACAATGGGATTAGACGGATATTTTTATTTGGGCTACCCTGTTTTAGGGGGAATTGATGGAAAAATTAAAGTTGATGCATTGTTAGTGAGCGAACAGACGGGTATTGTACTTTTTGATCTGGAAACATTAGCAGAAGAAAATATGGAAGATAAAATTCAGTTATTGGATGAACTATATAATAATATGGAAGCCAAGCTGAAAAGATATGGATATCTGTCAAAAAGACGAGTTTTACAAGTGCCGATTAATGTACTGTCTTATGCACCCCTTTATAAAACGAAGAGTGATGAAATTTGTACATCAATAGAAGAAGTAAAGGAATATTTAGAAAGTCTGGAATGGAAACAGGGCGAAGAATATTATAAGAAATTATTGGAAGCGATTCAGATGATTTCACAACTGAAAAAAAGAGGTGGCAGAAAAAATCTTCAGAAGGCTTCGTCAAGGGGATCAAAATTAAAAGCAATTGAAGACCAGATTTCCTGCCTGGACAAGTATCAAAGTAAGGCAGTCATTGAAACGGTAGAAGGTGTTCAACGAATCCGGGGTCTGGCAGGATCGGGAAAAACAATTGTTCTGGCATTAAAGGTAGCATATCTGTATACTATGTATGAAAATAAGATGATAGCAGTTACATTTAACAGCCGGGCATTAAAGGGTCAATTTATTCAACTGATCACAAACTTTATTGTTGAAAATACAAATGAGGAACCTGATTGGAGCAGAATTAAAATAATTCATGCATGGGGAAGTAAAAATTCAGAAGGTCTGTATTTCAATTTTTGTAAGGCAAATAATCTAGTTTGTTATGATTATATGGATGCGTGCCAGAAATATGGAAGAAATTCATCTGCTTTTGACAGAGTATGTGAAGAAGCCGTAGAATCAGTAACGAATCCCCAGCCATTGTATGATGTGATTTTAGTAGACGAAGCACAGGATTTTTCAAAATATTTTCTTCAGATGTGTTATATGTCACTCCCACATGAAAGCCGTATGCTTGTATATGCATATGATGAACTCCAAAGCCTGGATAACAAAAACGTTGAATCTCCGGAAGACATTTTTGGATACAGTAATGGACGGCCGAATGTAGTGCTTGATAACAGTAATGGTAAGGCGGAGGATATTGTCTTATCAAAATGTTATCGTAATTCAAGACCAGTTCTTATTACAGCACACAGCCTGGGATTTGGAATTTACAGAAAAAAAGAGGCACGGGAGGAAACATCGTTAGTTCAATTATTTGAAGATAAACAGTTATGGGAAGATATTGGATATACAGTGAAAGAAGGTGTGATCAGAGATGGAGAATTTGTAACGCTATATAGAACAGAAGAAACAAGTCCTGCATTTTTAGAGGATCATTCGTCAATTGACGATCTTATACAATTTAGAAGATTTGAAAATAATGTACAGGAAGCGGATTGGATAGTTGAAGATATCGAAAAAAATCTGCATGATGAAGAATTAAGATATCAGGACATTATGATCATTCACCCTGATCCCAAAATTACGAAGAGTTACGTGTCACATATCCGTGTTAAATTAATGGAAAAGGGAATTAAATCGCATATTGTTGGGGTACAGACAACACCAGATGATTTTTTTCAGGAGGATTCTATTGCAATCTCTCAGATTTACAGAGCAAAAGGAAATGAAGCAGCAATTGTTTATCTGATAAATGCGGATCTTTGCGCAAGAGGCATCAACTTATCAAGAAAACGAAATATTATATTTACTGCTATGACAAGATCGAAGGCATGGGTACGGGTTAGCGGAATCGGAGATGATATGGATCTGTTAATACAGGAGTTTAACAGCGTTAAGGAAAGGAATTTTCAATTAGAGTTCACGTACCCGGACAAATCACAACGAAAGAATATGAGAATTATTCATAGAGACATGACTCAAAATGAATTAAGAGATATCAGAAAAAGCAATTCTAATCTGGCGGATATTACCAGTAAACTTGCAAATGGAGAAATTCGAAAAGAAGATTTAGATGAAGATACTGTGAATCGCTTAAAGGATGTGCTGTATAATTGAAAGAACAAGAAAAAGTATTTCGAGAGTTAAAGAAAGTTACAAGGGAATTGATCAGATGTGGACTGGCAGAAGAATATAACTATCCTGTAATTCAACAAATGGATATTGTATGGGAAAAATATCAAAATATTTCGTTATATTTAAGGAATATGGATTACAGTACAATTTATGATGAAATAGAAAAAAATCATAATTATAATGTTAAATTGCCAGATGGCGGTATCATACAGTTGATGTATCGCTTTAATAGAACGGGAAAAGAATTGATTTCGCACAGATTGGGGTATTATCCATCACCGTCGTATGAACTTTATCAGAATGATCCGGAATTATACGATGTTGACTATATTTACGGAGATATTTTAAATAAATCTGTATTGCCTGTGATTATTCGAGCTGATTACAATCGAGATCCGGAGGAGAGCGAACTGCATCATCCATATTCACATATTACTTTAGGGGGATATAAAAATTGTAGAATTCCTGTAGATCGTCCAATATCACCGATGAAATTTGTGAAATTTATTATGGAACATTTTTATTATGTTCCGAGTTCACAGTTGGAATTCAATTTTGAAATTGAGGGTATAGTAGCTTTCGAAGAACATATTGCAGAAAAAGACATAAATAAGAGCAGAATAATAGTATGAAAATGGAGAATGAAATATGGAAATTGTTAGAGAATCTATATTCATACAAACAGCTATAAAATTATAGTGTAAATTATAGTAGAAAAGTAATTGACATATTCATGGTGGCAAGTTAATATAATATTAACAACAGGCAACAGGAGTGTCTGTCAAGCGTTGAAGTAAGGTGTTGTGCCAGGAGGCAGTGCCTTACCAGCTTTATAAGGGTTTAGCATTTACCACAATCTGGCTAGGGAGCAAAAGCTCTCAAAAGAAAATGCTGGGAGGCTCTGCCAAGTGCAGGGCCTTTCTTAATTTTATTATGAAAATAAAGGGAGTTGCGGAAAATATAGATGAGAACAGTTGTTGATTGTGTATCATCATTTATTCCTCTCTTATCAACAATCAACAGAGTATGAAATTGTTCTGGGAAGAAAAAATGTTGCGGTTAAACTTATAATAACGTTTGATAAGAAGGACTGTTTTCATTTGATGGGATTACAGGATTACATATATTATACGACAGATTGAAAAAAGATGTAAAATAGCAAGATTGCTGATGGAAAATATTTATTCCATCAGGCAATCCTATGTAAACATTTCTTTAGTTTTGATTATTCTGCAGATTCTTTAGAAACAGAATTTTTCTTTTTTCTGGATTTACCAGAAATCATTTTATGACCGGAGTAGATAGCCATAATCATGCAGAGAAGAGAGCTGCAAGCAAAATATTTGTGAGCAGTTTTCATGTTTTATAGCCGGTATAAAAGGTTCCAATCATGGCTGCCAATGCACCAAGTGACCAATATTTATGTGCTTTCATTTGAATATACCTCCTGCGTTTTTTTATATAATACCTCTTTTTAGAAAGCATGAAAACAGGAAATTTATAAATTCTGTTCTTTCTCAATCTGCTGTTCCTGTTCGTAGCTCTTCCCAAGGATCATATCAATATTGGCAGACACGGTACGAAACTCCCGTTCATAATTCCGGCGGTTAGAAAAATCTTCCCGTTGCATATTTCGCAATTCAATAAGTCGGTCTTTTTCAGCATAGAGGGATTTCGTGGAAGGCAGCTTATTTCCGACAGATTTTTCTTTCAGTGTTCGGAGAGCTGTATCATAAAGAGAAACTTTTTATTTTTATGGTAATAGCTGTTTAGTTTCTGACATTCAGATTACAAACCTGTTTGCGGCAGAGTTATTGATGCCGTATGAAGTCTTTCGGAAAAATTTCTTTGCACATATGAACGAATTGGAAATAACTCCCGGGAAGGTACGGTTGGATGAGGCTATCCGTCTGATTGTTTGTCAGATGAGTGATTTTTTGGTTCCTTATGTGATTAGCATAAATTAAGTCTGCGAAGCAAACGATACTCCTTGGGCTTTGCACAAGGAGATTCATATTTATTGTATTTCGCAGTGTATTACTGGACGCGGAGTGAACAGTAACCAGTAAATAAACAATTTATTGACAAATAACTGACCAGATGTAATAATACCACTCAGAGATAGTATTTGGACTCAAAACTATACTCTGGCTGAAATCACTGGAATCTTATATAAAAGCAGCCAGCCGGAATCCGGAAACGGGAACGGAGGGATGTATGTAATTTTAAAAGATACGAGCCGGTATTTATGATACAAAAAATCAGATTTCCAATAATCTATGGAATAGTAAAACATATTTTATGTATCAGAAACAGGACTCAATATACAGGGAATCAATCAGAAGCGTTTCAGGGTCAAAGTGTATCCTGATGCGCTTTTTTTGCAGATCATAAAGGTATATTTCCTTTTTATGGTGCTGCTTGACTCTGATTTTTCCCGCAGGAAAGGACTATATAAGATGACAATAGAAATGTTAAAAGGAAAAATCCACAGAGCAACTGTTATCCAGGCTGAACTGGATTATGTGGGAAGCATTACTGTGGATGAAGAACTGCTGGAAGCTGCCGGAATACTGGAATATGAGAAAGTTCAGATTGTAGATGTGAACAATGGCAGTCGATTCGAGACATACACAATCTGCGGAAAACGCGGAAGCGGTATGATCTGTCTGAACGGAGCAGCAGCAAGATGTGTAAGCACAGGTGACAAGATTATCATCATGGCTTACGCAGGATATGAGCCTGAAGAGGCACGCACTCATAAGCCTGCAGTTGTATTTGTAGATGAAGAGAATAAGATCAGCAGAGTGACCAATTATGAGAAACATGGTCTGCTGAAAGACATGGCCTGAAAACGTTGATATCAGATTAGAGGCTATCATAAGATGAAAGTGAATTCAGAAAAGAGGCTATCTCAAAATCTATGATACCGGTCCATTGACCGAGAAAGAGGAGATAACAATGCAGGTAACAAAAACAGTAGAAGAAACAAGAAAACAGATCAAAGCATGGAAAAAAGAAGGTAAAACTATAGGTCTTGTTCCAACAATGGGATTTCTTCATGAGGGACATGCAAGTCTGATCAAAAAATGCAGAGAACAGAACGACATTGTAGTTGTGTCTGACTTTGTCAATCCAACACAGTTTGGTCCGACAGAGGATCTTGAGGCATATCCAAGAGATTTCGAACGCGACAGCAAACTCTGTGAAAGTCTTGGCACAGACCTGATCTTCTGCCTGAACCTTCTGAAATGTATCATGATCCCCATGCATTTGTAAGTATCGATACATTATCTGAGACACTTTGTGGAAAAACACGTCCTATCCATTTCAAAGGTGTGTGCACAGTTGTAACCAAGCTGTTCCATATTGTAGCCCCGGACAGAGCATATTTCGGACAGAAGGATGCTCAGCAGCTGGCCATCATCCGCAAAATGGTCCAGGATCTGAATTTTGATATAGAAATCGTAGGCTGCCCGATTGTCCGTGAAGAGGACGGACTGGCAAAATCCTCCAGAAATACATATTTAAGCGATGAAGAGAGAAAGGCTGCTCTCTGTCTGTCCAGATCCGTAAAACTCGGACAGGAAATCATTCACGCAGGCATTTCCGCAGAAGAACTTCTCGGCAAAATGCGTGCAGTGATCGAGGCAGAGCCTCTGGCAAAAATCGATTACGTTTCCATGGTAGATGCACTTACCATGCAGCCTGTGGAAAAAGCTGATCATAATGTTCTCGTAGCAATGGCTGTCTATATTGGCAAAACAAGACTGATCGATAACTTCAGCTACGAGGTATAATATATGGAAAATATTTTAAAGAAAATAGGAAAAATCAGCAGTTTTGCATCCAGATATATTGGAATCATCATCATTGCCTTTTCATGCCTTGCCTTTTTCTGGAGGGATGGATTTGCATGGATGACAAATTATACATCTGTTTTTCTGGGCGTGATCATGTTTGGTATGGGACTGACCATACGTCTGGAAGACTTCCGGGCAATTTTTTCCAGACCAAAGGAAGTGATCATTGGCGCAGTTGCACAGTATACGATCATGCCAGTCGTAGCCTGGGTATTGTGTAAAGTTATGAATCTTCCCGCAGATCTGGCTCTGGGTGTGATTCTTGTGGGATGCTGTCCTGGTGGAACAGCCAGCAATGTGATCACCTATATTGCAGGCGGTGATGTTGCACTTTCAGTAGGAATGACCATCGTTTCCACTCTGGCTGCTCCTGTTATGACTCCATTTCTTGTGTACATTCTGGCAGGTGCTGGGTGGAAGTATCCTTCTGGGCAATGGTACTTTCTGTTGTAAAAGTAATTCTGGTTCCTGTACTTCTTGGAATCCTTCTCCGTACACTTGCAGGAGATCATGTAGATAAAGTTTCAGATGTTATGCCATTGATCTCTGTTGTAGCCATTGTTATGATCATTGGCGGAATCGTGGCAATTAATGCAGAGAAAATCTTAAGCTGCGGAGTTCTGGTCCTTGGCGTTGTTGCGATCCACAATTTCTGTGGTATGATGCTTGGGCTCCTTGCAGCAAAAATTTTCCATGTAGAATATACACGGGCAACAGCTATAGCTATTGAAGTGGGCATGCAAAACAGCGGACTGGCAGTTTCTCTGGCAGCAGCTAACTTTGTAGCCAATCCACTGGCAACTCTTCCAGGTGCTATTTTCAGTGTATGGCATAATATTGCAGGCTCCATCTTTGCAGGAATCCGCCGTTCCGGCGTAGAAAACAGGACACGCACAGGTGAAAATGGTGTGTCAGCAGCATAAATAACAAGGGAACGTAGAAAACAAAAAATCCCCGGAATCCTTGGCTTAACAGTGATAAGAAACTAATTTGCTTATCTACTGCCAGCTAACGGATTCCGGGGCAAAAATAACTACTTGAATTTTTTTGCTTTTATGACATCTATAATTATCCCTTTGTTTTTTATAAGCTTTATTCGCCAACTCTCAATTTCTCAGCATTTTGAACGGAATATCCCATATCATAGGCTTTTTTGAAAACACTTTGATTTCTGACTAATCCGGCATCCATCACGTTTGCTGCATATATCTTTCCTGCAATCTTGTATTCTTCCAGATGTTCTACAAAACCATCCAGATCACCAAGCGGTCTTTCAATGATGTCCTCGCCCAGACCAGCCGATATAATATAGTAAACTTCTTTTTTACCAAGATGCTGCCAGATAGGATAAGTGCGGTCAATAAAGGTCTTCATCTGGGCACTGATTCCATAAAAATAAACCGGAGTAGCCAGTACAAGTACATCTGCTTTCCGAAACATTCCGAGTATTTCAGCCATGTCATCTTTTAATACACAGGTACCGCCATTTCTCATACAGCCGTCGCAGGCTCTGTACCATGTTCACCTGATGTCCTTTTGCTTCTGCACCTTTTTTGAACTGCTCACAGCTAAACAGTTCTCTGACTGTATTTTCATATACCACACATTTCTCTGCCTTCTTAATCTTTTTGGCATATTTTTTACTGTTAGTAAAGAATGTATGGTTCGACCCTATGAAGTACGGCCCTATAAAGTATAGATATTTATCTACAATCTCCCAGTAGCCGCTCTTAGGCGAACCATTCTTCTTAATGACAGCTATGGCTTACGCATCCATGCTCGCCACATGTATGTCCTTCCCCGTGGTTGTGCTCGTGATGAGAACACTTCACATTTGGATTATACGCAAGTGTTTCATTGATAAAGGCTTCTACCGCTTCATCTGCATCTCCGGAAACTCCTCCGAAAAGCTTAATACCGGCTGCCGCTAAAGCTGTCTGTGCGCCCCCTCCGATTCCGCCACAGATCAAAACATCTGCATTCAATGCATTAAGAACTCCTGCCAATGCGCCATGTCCGCTTCCGTTGGTATCTACTACCTCTGAATGTACCACTTTCCCTTCTTCTACATCATAAATCTTAAATGTTTCTGTGTGTCCAAAGTGCTGGAAAATCTGTCCGTTTTCATATGTTACTGCTATTCTCATAATACCTTCTCCTTTTTCCACTGCATATTTTTGATAAAGCTCCTGCTTGTAACATCCTCCAAGGTTGCAGTCGCTACTTTGACCATCGCAGATTCTGAAATCCCCGCCCTCAATTCTAAGCGGATGTCCATCAATAAGTGCATCTGCTATTTTCTTCCTGGCAATCTCGTAAATTCGTTGAACTGTTGTTCTTGCGATCTGCATAGATACTGCACACTGCTCCTGACTGTAACCTTTCTTGTCCAAAAGACGAATTGTTTCATACTCATCTACCGTCAGAATAATGGGGGCTTTTTTCTCCGTATCATCTGCCGGAAGAAATTCTAAAACATTGGGAAAATGGCAGACTTTTCTGCATTTTATTGGTCTTGGCATAAACTGCTCCTTTCTTGTTATAATATAATAGTTCTATAAAGGGCATATGTCAATAACATTTTTGACATATGCCTTTTTAACCAAATCAAGTAAGTCCCCTGCTTCAATTGCGAAGAGCAAACGGGCATCGGAGAGACTTCTGGAAAGCAGTACGAAATATCTTGAAGAGAAGCTGAAACTCACAGTCAACAGAGAGAAGCTTAATGAGATACTGACTGGTTATCTCCATTACTATGGCATCACTGACAATTCAGAGAGAATTACAGCATTTCGTTATAATGTTATGAAAAGCTACAATTTTAAATATCAGGGGAGATCGAGGTCTCTTATCTTCAAATATTCCACAAGCTTAAAAGACATTCTCAACAGAAACTCTGTCATGGGATCGTTTAAATCGGCTTTACCTATTTCAATGATTTTTTCCATTCGATAAGCCAGCGAATTCCTGTGAATACACAAAATGTTAGCTGTTTCCTTATTGTTATGGAAACACTGTAGATATACCTCAAGTGTATGGTAAAGTTCATTTCCCGTTCTCTGGTCATATTTATTCAGTCTGTAAAGGGCAGGGTGGATATAATCTGCAAGTTTTTCTGGTTCTTTGATCTTGTTCATCATTTCGTAGAACTCAATTTCAGAATACCGATGAATTTGATGCTCCATCGGATACCTTTGATCCCATGATATTTCCTTCTTAAGGTTATCAGGGATTCTGTGATTCCATTCAAGAACTGTCCGCGCCTGCTGATAAGCTCTGTAAAATTCATCCATTTTTGAAAAAACCAGGGAGATTCCGACATCCAGATGATACTCTGCCATCGTTTTGAGCATTACTTTTTGAGTATCTACAAATATAACAGAACTCTGATCTGGTACAAGAAGGACTAATGCATTGTCGTGGACAGTCATATATGCTTCCGGAAAGATATGCCGGATCACAGGATAAAGCTGCTGCTTTAATTCATTTTCCTTCAAAAATGTCTTCGGTTGGATACAAAGTGCATACATTGCATCAGATACTCGAAGATGAGAAATGGATTCTGCCAATATATCAGCCGGAGTTCCGATCAGCAGAGCTTCAAGAAGCTGCTGATCCGCACTGGTGTACTGAAACAGTTCAGGATGATAATGGCCAACTACAGAGCTGATCGCCCGGCTTACATCACTCATAGCTGCTAAGTGTTCTGCGGTAAAAGGGATATTGTTTTCTATCATCAGAACAAAACCAACCTGAACACCGTTTAAAAACACTTTCGAACTACATTTACGATATGGTGATTCCGGGCAAGATACTTCAACAGCCTCAATGCTGGCTGAAGCCCCCTGGACAGCTTCCAATGACATTACATTTTTAATGAAATCGTATGTACAATATCCACGTTCAATATTCTTTTTCCATAATTTATCCGTAACCGGAATTGATGTAGAATATGACAGGATACGGAATTTCTTGTCGCAAAATACCAAAGAATATCCTAATTTGATGGATGCAGAGTTAATCACTTCATCCAGGCTATGGGAAGAGTGGCCTTTTCGAACCAGTTCTTCATATAAACTAACCTGTTCATGTGTCTGAAGAAACTGTTTTGCTGCATTAAAACCGCAAAAAGCTCTTTTGCCTGTACTGTTGCACGATCCGTGCAGGAATAAGGAAAAAGATAGTTTTCTCCACGAACAAGGATACATTGAGAAGGCTGCATATCAGGAGACAAGACATCTGGATAACCAAAATAGACAATATCTGTGGCGTATCTTGTTTGAGTGCCATCCAGCAGCTCTACATCTCGTATTTCATGAAGATCAGTAGAACAATTTAGTATTATGTTAAAAGTTTTTTCATTTTTTAAATAATCAATAAGATCGGAAAACAGCATCTTCATACTCCTCTTTACAATTATTTGTGAAAAATGCACAGTGTTTTGCAGATTATTATTAATTATAGTGCATTGTGCATAAATACACAATGTCTTTTTTATATTTATGCCGTTGTTTTTTTAACAATGAAAATGTTATTTTTAAGCCATAATAATCAAGAGACACAAGTAAAGGAGGGTGTACATGTATCAGGAAATATTTAAACAGGGAAAAATTGGAAATATTACACTTAAAAACCGGCTTGTAATGTCACCGATGGGTACAAGCCTGGCGGAGATGGATGGGTCTCCATCGGAAGACATGATTGCATTCTATGAGGCACGTGCAATTGGTGGCGCAGCGCTTATTATTCCGGAGATTGCAAGGGTAAACGATCTGCATGGTGCAGGATGATGCGTCAGCTGTCTGTTTCAAAAGACAGACATATCGAAGGTCTTGCAAAGCTTGCAGAAACAGTACATAAATATGGGACAAAGATATTCATCCAGCTGCATCACCCTGGACGTGAAACAGTAACTGCTCTTACAGGCGGTCCGGTAGTATCTGCTTCAGCAATACCGTGCAAATATCTTCAGCAAGAAACAAGGGCTCTTTCAACAGAAGAAGTAAAAGCTTTGATCCAACAGTTTATCTCAGGTGCTGTACGGGTAAAAAAAGCGGGTTGCGATGGAGTAGAGCTTCATGCGGCTCATGGGTATCTATTACAACAGTTTCTTTCCCCTTACACAAATAAACGCGAAGATGAGTATGGTGGTTCCTTTGAAAACAGACTTCGTATGATCACCGAGATCATAAATGGAATCCGTGTACAGTGTGGACCGGACTTTCCGATCGGTGTCCGTTTAAGCGTTGAAGAATTTCTGGATAAAACAGGAGTGACAGAGGATTATATCCATATCCAGGATGGAGTTAAGATTGCAATGGCGCTTGAGAAATGCGGGATTGATTTTATTGATGTGTCTGTTGGTTTATACGAGACAGGAAGTGTATGTGTAGAGCCGATCTCCTTCCCCCAGGGTTGGAGAAAAGATCTGATCAAGGCCGTAAAAGATCACGTTTCTATTCCAGTGATAGGAGTTTCCTGCATACGTGAACCACAGGTAGCTGAGAGTTTTCTGGAAGGAGGTATTGTTGATTTTGTCTCCATGGGAAGAAGCTGGCTCGCAGACGAACAGTGGGGACTCAAGGTACTTGAAGGAAGAGAGAATGAAATTTGTAAATGTATCAACTGTCTGCGTTGCTTTGAGAGCCTGAATGCATGGATGGGCGCGGGTATTCCTGCGGAATGTGCAGTTAATCCACGTGCATGCCGCGAACGTCTTTATGGAAATGCAGAATATGACACTCAGGAACATAAGGTAGTAGTTGTGGGTGGCGGACCATGTGGTATGATCGCTGCTAAAACACTTGCTGAACGCGGCATGAAGGTAACATTGGTTGACCGCCAGAGTGAGCTTGGAGGTACGATAAACCTTGCAAAGAAGCCTCCTTTCAAAGAACGTATGGGCTGGATTGCTGATTATTATAATGTTGAATTTGAGAAACTTGGAGTTGAATTAAAACTTGATATGGAAGCGACTGCGGATAAAATTGCAGAAATGAATCCGGACGCGGTACTTGTAGCAACAGGTTCTAAATCTGTCATTCCAGGATCTATTCCCGGAATAACCGGAGAAAATGTATATACAATCGAAGATATTCTTTCCGGAAAAGCCGGACTGAAGAATAAAAAAGTAATGATCATCGGAGCAGGTGTTACGGGACTTGAAACAGCAGAATATCTCTGTCACGAAGGAAATACCGTTGTACTTGCGGATATGCTTGACAAAGTTGCTCCTAATGCAAATCATACAAATGTTGCAGATGTATGTGGAAGATTGAAAGAATACAATGCCCAGTTCATGATGGCATATGCTCTTAAAGAGATCAAAAAAGATGGAGTTGTACTTGAAAGACTGAACGATAAGATAAATGTGGAAGTTGCTGCAGATGCTGTTGTTCTTTCCCTTGGTTTCCGTCCGGACAACCATCTTGTTGAAGAATTAAAAGAAAAAGGAATCCATGCTCAGGCTATCGGAAATGCTGTGAAAGACGGTACGATTGCTCCTGCATCCAGAAGTGGTTTTGAAGCAGCAAGGAAATTGTTTAAGACATCTGTCAAAACTCCAAGCTTTATCACTGCTCCGGAGGAAATGCCTAATTTCGGTAAGATATCTCTTATGAAAAATCAGGAGGGAATATATCTTGCATACCTCACCGATCCTGCGGCGATTGCAAAGGTTCTGCCTGCACCGTTAAAACCATTTTCCGTGCCTGTAGTTACGGTATCTGTGTGCCATGTTAAGGAGCCTACCTTTGCTGATGATTATTATGAAGCAATCCTTGGTGTTTACTGTACATATGGAACACAGCTTGGATTATATCCAATAGGACTTGTACTTGGGGGAACCGGTGCAGAAATGGCAGTTCAGTGTGGACGTGACAATGGATCAATTCCAAAGAAACTGGGATCTGAATTTGTAATCCGTCGAAACAATGATCATGTGACCGCTCAAGTCTGCCGTCGTGGTACTGAACTTGTAAATATTGATCTCAAGATTGGTGAATATAATAACGCAATGACCGGAATGCTGTATCAGTTCCCAGAAGCCGGTAAAAAGACATATGGCGGTGGTTTCTACTTCCACCTTGACCGCGAACCGGATAAAGAAGGAAAATCACATTTCCAGAATGGTGCTCTGCTTCAGAATCTCTGTGAATACAATTACCATTCATGGGAGCCTGGTTTTGCAGCGATTAAATTACAATCGTCCATTGATGATCCATGGGGAGAACTTCCAATCAGAACAGTCATTGGAGGTGCGTATTCCTCAAATGATCTGATGGTTCATAAACTGAATTTATGTGAAGAGATTGACGCAGATGTTCTGGCACCGTATCTGCTTACCGCACGGTATGACAGAACAGCATTCATGGAAACAGGAAGAAGATAAGGAGGGCATTGCATGAAGTTTGAAAACAAAGTAGCAATCATTACCGGTTCAACAAGAGGAATCGGAAGAGCAACCGCAGAACTCTTTGCAAAAGAAGGAGCAAAAGTCATAGTTGTTGGAACAAAGGAAGAACTGGGAGAAAGCTGTGTGAATGAAATCAAGCAGCCGGAGGAGAAGCAATTTTCTGTAAAACAGACGTGACATCTGATGAAAGTCTTGATAACCTGGTTAAAACAGCTCTGGACGCCTACGGAAAAATAGACATTCTCGTTAATAATGCAGGAGTAGGCGGAACAACTGCCAATATGGATCAGATCACAATGGATGAATGGAACACTGTTCTTGCAACAAATCTCACAGCACCATTTGTTCTTTGCAAGAAACTAATCCCTATTATGGAAAAACAAGGAGCTGGAACCATCGTCAATGTAGCTTCCATGGCAGCAACCGCAGCTGGCCGCGGAGGGCTTGCTTACACTTCTGCTAAACATGGCCTTCTTGGACTCACCCGTCAGATGTCATTGGATCATGGACGTACAGGAGTGCGTATAAATGCTGTTCTTCCAGGACCGATTGCAACAGATATGATTGCACGTGTGCTTGCAATTCCACAGCATCCGGTAACAATGAAGATTGGAATGAGTCCGGCAAAACGTCCTGGAGAACCTATCGAAGTAGCACAGGCCATTGCATTCCTTGCATCAGACGAAGCTAGTTTCATCCATGGAGCAGCTTTGGCTGTAGATGGCGGATATACGATATTTTAAAAATAATTGATATGCATTAGAAAAAGGAGTCATTTGGACTCCTTTTTCAGTACGTAGGATCTGACTGCAGAGATAAATCAAAATATAGTACCCTAAGGAAAATCATCCAAGTCTAACGTACTGTCAGTACATGAATTCTTAAATAGGAGAGAACTATGTGCAGCAGATATTACATTGATCCCGGTATGACGGAAGATATTTCCAGAGTGTACAGAACATAGATGGGAGGATCTGGCTGGCACAAGGAGATACCCGTCCGACCGATGTCGCACCAGTCATTGGACAGTCAGAACACGGACTGGAACTGGGTATATGCAGATGGGGATATCCCCTGTCAAAAAGCAAGGGTCTGGTCATCAATGCAAGGGTAGAAACTGTTTTGGATAAACCTTCTTTTCAAAACGGGATCTTATATCACCGGCTGTTGATTCCGGCAGGCGGTTTCTACGAATGGAATTCCCTGAAAGAAAAGAGTATCTTTACCAGACTGGATTCCTCTGTGCTGTACATGGCAGGGTTCTGTGACTGGTTTGATAATAGCAAAATGCCTGTACTTCTGCAGGCTTAGTCTTAATTTCTGTGATTTCATATTCGCCCTGGTCAAGGTTTTTAAAACTTCCAAATCCGTATTTCGTCCTTGTTTCCATATAAATCCAGTAGTACAATATGTTTATAAACATAAAGGAGGATTTGATTACCATGAAGAGAAAAAGGTTTTCCAGATTACTATTCTTAATGCTGACTATCATGATTACTGTTACGTTTTACCAGCCAGCCCAAGCAGCTTCCGGTAAATACACCGGGACCTACACAAAAACATGGTCTGTTTCAAGCAATATGACGGTCACCATCAAGCCGAGCTATTCCGTCATTGTAAATAAGGTTACCAGTACCAAAGTCAGGCTTCAGCTTGAAAAACTGGGAGTCAATGGTTCGCCTATCTATGCGACTGCTCCCATTACAGCAAAGCGTAAAGGAAACACAGTTTCTTTTAAGTGGAAAGATACATGGGGCAATTCCGGCACTGGAACATTAAAATTGTACAAAGGATACGTCAAATTAAAAGTAAAGCAGACATATACCGCCAGGTGGAATCGGAGTACTCTGGATACAAGCGGAAAATATATGAAAATCTACCGCCAGAGTGGTAATACAAAAATGGATAATATAGATTTATAACAACAGGGCAGAAACAGTTTTAATGCTGTTTCTGCTCATTTGTTTGGTTAATAAATTTTTGTCATTTTGGAAGTGTCCATAAAATTTATTTTCCGAATTTCTCCAATGTCTCCAGTACTCACATCCGGACAAAACGTGTAATCTTTTGTCTGGTTCCCAATAGTCACACGGGCATACCAGTGTTCGCTCCAGTTCCCGTCGTAATAAAGATTGCTTATCTTGTCGAAACCACCGATCTCTTTTGCTATGGCACACAGGATTGTTGGGGTTGTAGAGAATGTCTGGGTCTGACTTTGCGAAGTACAACTAAAAGGATAAAGCAGAGTTAAAAGATCTATAAAAGAAGTATAAAATCGGAAATAGAGTGGAAAGAGAGAAAAAAAAAGCCAGAGTTCCTGCTATAATACCTACATCAATGTTTGAGGCACTTTTTTCTGTTCCTTTTTAAAAGGCACTGCTCTGGCAGTTCTTTTGACCAGGGCAGAAGACTGTCGATAACGGATGGATCTTCCAGATGATGATTGTTTGGCGTTTCAGTGAGCAGATATTTCAGATACTCATAGACATCCAGTTCATTCGCTCTGGCGCTTTCCACCAGTGTATATAATACTCCATTTGCAAATGCTCCTTTCGGAGTATCAGCGAACAGCCATGCAAGAATGTCTGAGTCTGACCCTATGAAGTACAACTGAAATAAAAAAAGAGCCGTTCATTGATAAAGCAATCCAATATAGACTTGGAAAATATCTAGTAAAAAGAATCAAATATGTAGTTGTATAAAAGTATCATACACATAGGGGAGGAAAATCTATGGAACGCATACATATTGTTAAAAAAAGTGTAACAAAGTTAGATGTCGATTGTGTGGTTAATGCTGCCAATGAAGGATTGTGGCAGGCGGTGGAGTATGCGGAGCTATTTTCAAAGAAGCCGGATATAATGAATTGACAGATGCTTGCACGAAGATAGGTCATTGCGATACAGGAAATGCTGTGATCACACCAGGGTTTCAGTTGAAAGCCAAATATATTATTCACGCTGTTGGACCACAGTGGCATGGTGGCAGTCATAATAAAGAACATTTGCTTCGAAAATGCTATCAAACGGCATTGCTTTTAGCACGGGATAATGGATGTAAATCTATAGGATTTCCTCTAATTTCCTCTGGTATATATGGTTATCCAAAGAAAGAAGCGTGGCAAGTGGCACTAAGGGCAGTTGCAGATTCTCTTGATTCTTTTGTGGATATGGAAGTCTATTTTGCTGTATTAGATGATACGATGCTTGCTATGGGACAGGAAATATATCATGCTATGTTCGATTATACAGGTGATTCATTGTTGGTATCTATTGATAAAGAAAAGCTGTGGCAGTGTATAGAGCTGTTGTGTAAAATACGGAAAATTGAATGGAAAACACCGCCATCAAAAAATGGATTGAATTATTTTCCCTTTCCAATCTATCCAGAGGGGATTTGGCAGGTGTTTAACCTTATGAAGCCGGATAGAGATTATGGAAAACATATGGAACAACAGCCGAGAAACATAGTACCAAGTGAGATGTCTGTAGAGCAGATTAATACAAGACTCACCTTGATTCAAAGGAGTGAACGTTTCGGTGATGGTAATGTTGCAGCAGAAATAGAAAATGGTAATTTGTTAAAAATGTTACTTCGCTTAGATGATCTTTTGAATAAAAGCGTAAAGAACTAGAATTTGCTTGAAAGAAGGTGAGGCAACACATTTGTAGCATTGGGGTCTGACACCAATGTGGTCAACCTAGCGTCAACTTAGGGGCATATTAGCGAATATCCTCTAATGCAAACTACAAAATTAATCGGTTTATGACAGAAAACAGTTGCTGTTTTGCTGGAAACCAGAAGATTCATAAAAATTGCCGCACTTAAATAAGCCTATTGATGAATGCTGGCTCTATTTTAAAAAGAAGCTTTTTTATTTCGGAAATGTGGACGTCCCTTGGATTTCAATTTCTTCCTTGGAAACGACCTGCCGGGCAGGAGCTGTGATCTGCAGCGTACAGCATCTGTATATAACTGTTCAATAATTGAAAGCTCAAACAGTCCGCAGAGTATTTTG